>JAAUYL010011376.1_pt1 | contig 28047 bp, 37 predicted proteins | sample 7278011 | NCBI WGS metagenome assembly JAAUYL01 (sample SAMN14350225, study PRJNA611818) | marine sediment metagenome | isolation source: surface marine sediment (1.8m) | place: French Polynesia: Moorea | collected 2018-08
ATCAAAATCAAAATCTTCTCTGAAAATTGATTTCAAAATCAAATCATTTTGGGAAAAAAGGATTTTAAATCACGATTTACAAATCATTGATTTAATTCTTTCCAATGTATGTAAAATAGCGAAGAGAATCGTGTTAATCAATTCTTAAAAATGTTGCCAATTTGAAAGCATGGAGCGGACTTGAAAGCTATGGATTTAAGAAACTGGTTATGTGATTCGTGTATTCACAAAAAGAAGAAGAAGATTCCCGGCTCACGTTCAAGTTGAAAGTTGAGGAGCACGCGAGATTTTTTCTACCTGTTTGCCGCCTCCGCAAGCAGAGAGGCACAGATTTGCCCCCGGGCGACGCCAAGACAACAGTCCGTCGGTACTGTTATTTGTATTCTTCAGTCCAGCTTTGGCAACCATTTGGAGCGAAAACCTGTTGCCCCCGTAAAAGTGTACATACCTACATATGAACCGGTCCCTCGCCAAGAAGAAGATTTCACCTGAAGTCACGAAAGTGCTGACGTGATGGGATGGCACTCCCAGAAAAAAGTGTGGGATTAGATTTTCGTCTACGCAGCAAAGAGCAAGCATCACTTCAATCACCGAAAAAATCCGAGTGTCACGCTCATGAAGCTCTCCAATCAGGTGTGAAGAGTTAACTGCAAAATCTCGACCAAGCGTCACAATTCGTATCAAGATGTCAAGCGTTATGAACGGACATAGTGACACCAATGGAGGCTCCGCCGCCTCCAGGTGGCCTGAGGATGTCGGCATCATTGCGATGGAGATCTACTTCCCGTCGGAGTTTGTCGACCAGGCCGAGTTGGAGGCCTTCGACGGCGTGTCCTCGGGAAAGTACACCAAGGGCCTCGGGCAAACTCGTATGGGATTCTGTTCCGATCGCGAAGACGTAGCCTCTCTCGCTCTCACCGTCGTCGATCGCCTGATGACCAAGACCGGCGTTGGCTACGACCAGATCGGCCGCCTCGAGGTCGGCACAGAGACTCTGATTGACAAATCCAAGAGCGTCAAGAGCATGCTCATGCAACTCTTCAAAGACTCAGGTAATTTCAACATCATTCATAATTCCAATGCCATTTTGACAAAGATATTTTCACAGGCAACTCCGATGTCGAGGGAATTGACTCGACGAATGCTTGTTATGGCGGCACTGCTGCCCTGTTCAACTCCGTGTCCTGGATCGAATCTTCCGCTTGGGATGGTAGTCTGGCCATAGCTGTAAGAACTGAAATTAATTGGCACTATTTTAATGATACCTATCTAAAAGTTTCCTTTAGGTTTGCGCGGACATTGCAGTCTACGCGACAGGACCTGCGAGGCCGACTGGCGGTGCTGGCGCCGTCGCAATGTTGGTCGGGCCTAACGCTAGCCTTGTCCTCGAGCGCGGCCTCCGTGCAACTCACGTCTCCCATGAATATGATTTCTACAAGCCCGACCTCGCCTCCGAGTATCCCACGGTCGACGGGCCCCTGAGCATCAAGTGCTACCTGAACGCCCTCGACAGGTGCTATGGCCTCTACAAGAAGAAGGCCGCCAAGGCCGACGTGTCCAACGTCATCACCCTCAACAATTTCGATGCCGTCCTCTTCCACTCACCATTTTGCAAGCTGGTGCAAAAATCTCTTGCCAGGCTCGCCTTGAACGACTTCTTGGCCGAGCCCAACTCCTACCCCGAGGACTTGAGGTCCAAGTTTGAGAAAGTCGCCCTGGAGGACTCCTATTTCAACAAGGATGTCGAGAAGGCTTTCATGGATTATTCCAGGTAAAAATCACATCAAAATATCATGCTTCATTGCAGACTAGAAATTTCCCTTCGTTTTGGCAGGCCAATTTATGAAGATAAAACTCTGCCAAGTCTGATGCTCGCAACAAATGTCGGGAACATGTACACGCCATCGTTGTACGGTGGTCTCGTTTCCATGATCGGGTCCTACCTCACCGCCGATGAGTTGGTGGGCAAGCGGATCGCTCTGTTCAGCTACGGCTCCGGCCTCGCGGCCTCCTTCTACTCGTTGAGGATCAAGGACAAGCCGTCCTTGCGAACGATGCACGCCAGCTTGTCCGAGGTCAAGTCGAGGCTGGAGTCGCGGTCCAAGATCAGCCCGGAGAACTTCGCCAAGACCATGAAGCTCAGGGAGGACACCCACCACCTTGCCCCTTACAATCCCGTCGGACCTGTGGGCGCCCTCTTCCCCGACACCTGGTATCTCGCGGAGGTCGACGACAAGCACCGACGCAAATACCTCAAGAAGTCGATCGCCAACAACGGCGTTGCTCAAGAATGAAATAAATATCAATCAATCCTGTTACGTAGAGAGAACTCTGTAGATATGTTCAGGACATGTGAAGAATAATATATAGAACTCTATATTATTTTTTTCACTTCATGAAGCATGAAATTTCCAGTTGTGTTTCAGAGAGTAGAATTATAAATTATGTTACACATTTACATATCTATAGTTTTGATTTTGATCCTAAAAGTCCATTTTTCGTCCACATTATATGCGACATTATGAATTTTTAAGTTTGAGCTAGCAACAGTTTGGCTTGGTCAGCATGCGTTCGTTGGATGTGAACTTTTAAATTTCCCTTTTGAGTGAAAGCATAGGCGCAAAATGGGCAGCCGTAAGGTCGGTCTCCAGTGTGCTTCTTCATGTGAATTTGAAGTGAATTCTTCTGATTAAAAGATTTCTTGCAAACCAGGCAGGTGAAGGGCTTTTCGCCGGTGTGGATTCTCAGATGGCGACGCATCATCGACGGTTTCGGGAACACCTTCTTGCAGGTCGGGCACGTCCGCTCGTTGCTGGCGGCCGAGGCCGCGGCCTCGACATCCTCCGGCAGGACGAGACTTGCAGACTCGCTGATCTGACTGATTTTATGCACTTCCAAAAGATGGTTGACTTGATCGTCGGCAGACGCAAAAGCCTTTTCACACAATGGACAAATCAAAGCTGATGTCGAAGGCATCAGATTGGCATCCTCAAGGATCTTTGGCAACGGCTCCAGATTTGACACGAGACTTTGAACAGAAGGATTCGTTGGTGGTGGTGGTGGTGCCAATGACGGTTGCAAGATTTGCGTCGAGGATTCGTCCAAGGCAGGTGGTGCCTGTAGCGGATTAATAACCAGGTCGATATTTTGGCCCTTGCTCAGCTGGGCTATCAGGTTCTCGTCGATCTTGAGCTGGGCTTGAGCGTTATCCAGACCGTAGCCTTGGAGCTGCAGCTTGACCGTGGCACCAAGCAGAGGTTCTCCGGCATTCGTGACGGCCTCCAGGGCGCTGTTCAAGCTGGCCGCCGTGATCGTCAGTGGGATGTAATTGGAAGTTGAAGATGTCGCAGGTCCGGGGCCAGCTGGCTTGACATCGTCCTTCAGCTCTTCGTCGACTATTGTGGGCAGCTTCTCGGCGTGCATGTTGGCAATGTGGGATTTCCGGTGCCCCGACGTTCTGAAACACTCACCGCACTGATTACAAATGTAGGGCTTGGCACCGGTGTGGATTCTCATATGAGTCTTGAGCGCGTTCTTGCTCAAGAAGGACACATGGCAAATATGGCATCTCAAAGTCGGAATGACCTCCTCGACCTCCTTGGCAGCGGCGTTGGTTGTGTTGCCCCCGGACCGCTTGTGGATCTTCTTGTGCGTGTTTAAGGTCGACTGGACGGAGAAGTGCTTGCCGCATTCGTCGCAACCGTAGGGCTTCTCCCCCGTATGTGTTCGGACATGACGCACCAAATCCGAGGGCTTTTTGAAACTTCTCATGCAAATCTGGCATTTGTTTGGCAGGCCCTCGGTCTCTCTGGCGATCTCCTCGGTGCTCTTGATCGTGGATACGCGCTCCTTCTCCGCTATCGAGGCCTCCAGGATCTTCTCTGACATGGAGACCGGGTCGAGGGACGACGTGCTGAACGGCTGCGAGCTCTTGAACTTGACGGTCTTCTTCACGCGAGACTGTTTGGCGATCAGATTGGTCGAGGTCAACTTAGCTATTGCTGGCTGTGGCTCCTCTTTGACTGGAGCCTGCGGATGGTACGTTTGCATGTGGTCTGCCAGTTCGTCCGCCGACTTGAAAGTTGAAGTGCACTTTTTGAACGAGCAATAGAAAACATCCGACTTTGGTTGAGCACCGTCCGTGTCGAAGTCTGTTCCACAATTGGCGGAGTGACTCTCCAAGTCTTTAAGAGTGGCAAACAGCAGACCACAGTTGGGGCACTTGGCCTCGATTTTGGGAATGACTGACTGCTGTTGTGGCTGAGGAAGATTCGCTGGAGGCTGCAACATCACGGAGGACAGCTGGAAGGGCGTGCCGTCGGCGAATTGCAACGTCGACAAGTCGACGCTGGCAAGTTGATCTCCTTGTTGAAGTGTAATTGTGCCGTCGCTTGCTATGTTCGCCATCAGCTCTGACTGTCCCGTCAGGCTCGTGATGGTCGGGATGGTGACGGTGCCCGAGGAGTCGGCCGTGAAGTACATGGGGTTAGTGGTTACCGAGGTCGTCGCGGTCGTCGGCCTCGCCACATCCATGGCCTCGATCGTGGACAAAACTTTTCTATCACTGGAGGTTTTGTCTGGGGCCGAGTTCGTCGCAGCCTCGTCTTTGGTAACTAGGTCTCCGCGATGGACTTTCATATGCTTCTTGCACAACACGCTAGTCTTGAACGTCTTCTGGCAATACGGACAGAGGAATGGCCGCTCCTTTTTGTGTGCTCCCATGACGTGCCGCTTAACCGAGGCCTTTGTCGTGAAGGTCAGCGGACAAGCTGTGCATTGGAAAACTTGCTGGTCTTGAGCGTGAGTTTTCATGTGACCATTTAGCGTCCCTCGTGTAACAAAATGCCTGTAAGGCAAAAATATTTAAAAATAAATATTTTTCTATTGTTTTTTAGATAATTTTGACTAGATAATGTCAAAAATGTTTGCTGCGTATCTGTCTGCAAAGTAAGTCTTGTCACTTTGCAGTCATCAGACAGCACTTGATCTTAGACTCTGCTGTGAGGTATATTTTTGCATTGATTCAAAATATGCCTGTATCTCAGAGTCTGAAATTACTAAAATTTTAAGATAATATCTTACTTTTGGCAAAGGTTGCATTGGAACGGTTTCTCTCCGGTGTGACGATGCAGATGAGCCTTCAAATGAGTCGATCTCTTGAAAACGGCGGTACAAGAAGAGCAGCGAAATCGTCGTTCATGAAGCTCTTTTCTCGTCGGATTGTAAACGGCACGATGTCTCGGGGCAGTCGGTAGGACTCCCTGATCGGTGACAACCAGCGGTTCGCCTAGGTTGACTTTTTCCAGATCTTTAGCCTTCGTTTCATCCCGGACGGCTTTCTTGTTCTTGGCGATGGAGGCGTGCATCCTCATGTGCGCCTTGATGCTGCCCAACGTTGAGAATCTTCTCAAGCAGATTTTACACAAATGCTCCTTCGGTCCAGTATGAATCCTCATGTGAGCTTGCAAAGTTGATTTCATGGCGAAGGATCTCGAGCAGAGTTTGCAGTTGAACGGTTTGTTAAGCGTATGCACTCGCATGTGGCGACACAAATCGGATGGCTTTTTGAACTCTTTCGGACAGTAGTTGCACAAGTGTAACTTAGTCTTCGCATCGACCATTTTCACCGACACGAGGTACTTGTTCACCTTGCCATCGGCGGACTTGTCGGCCAAGACAATGTGGGTTCTGGAGCTGCTCTTTCCCGTCGACGAGTCCGACACGATGCCGGTGGACTCGACGGCTTGCGAAAGCAGATCCTCGGATTTGAGAGGCTTCAGCTTGACCTTGTCTCCGGAACCAGCATTTGTCGACATCTTGGGCGCAGCATGAACACGACTGACATGGGCGTTGAGACTACCGACCTTGCTGAAGGTACAGGAGCACTCGTCGCACTTGAGCAGAGGCTCCGTGCTCTCCAGCGAATGACACCGTTTAATATGCATCCTCAAGTTGCCACTCTGTGAGAATCCCATCTTGCAAAACTCGCAGACGTGCGGCTTGGCTCCCGTGTGCTTACGAAGGTGAAGCTCCAATGAGCATTTTTGACTAAAACCCTTGTCGCAGATTTCGCACTAAAAACAAGCAAAAAAACTCGTGAAACGATAAGCAATTTCATTCTTAAACGTGCTTAAACGGTTTACCTTGAAGGGCTTGACTCCAGTATGGATTCTCTCGTGTCGTACAAGTTGGCTCGGTTTGGAAAACTTTTTCTCGCAGTGTTTGCATGAATGCTTCAAGTGACGTCTGGAGGCTGCGTGTTTCTTCTTCTGTTTAAGTTTTAGGACATTTTTCAGCCTCGAGTGATGCTGCATATGGACGCTCAATTGTTTGGCATTTTTCATGGCGGCGGAACAGATTCGACACTTCAGATTCGATTTGGCAATGGAGGCTCTGTCCTCTGCGTCCTCATCATTCTCTTCCTCACCAGGAATCGTTGAAATCTGAGGCCGTTTTCTGACTGAGGCCACAGGCGGATCCGTGATAACGTTGTGCTCTTTCAGAATATGTTCGTTGAGCTTCGTCTCCGTCGTGTACTCGGCCTCACATTCCTCACACGTCAAATGATCCTCTTCTTGATGGATGGTCAAGTGAGATCGAAAACTGGCAACCCGACTAAACTTCCTATGGCACTCTGGACAAACCAGGCCGGTGGTGTCGACTTCGTGAACAGCCACATGGAGCGTCAAATTCTTTTCAACGTTGAAAGACGCTGAGCAGTGTTGGCACTTGAATCGCTTATCGTCTGTGTGCGTTTTTAAATGTCTTGAATACAGTGCCCAAGTATTCAAAACTTGGCCGCATTTTTCGCACTTGAAAGGTCCGTTTCCTCTCGGCTTTTGGACTTTAACCTTTTCGTGAGGTTCGCTCTTGATGGCCGCCGGGATTTGAGACAGAACGGATTGCTGTAAAACACTTGCAGAGGTCGGGGCGGTTGCAGGAGTTACTGCTACACTTTGTGGAGTTGCCACTGCGATTGACGACGGTTGGCCAACATCGCTCAACACTTCGCTGAGTTCTTCGGCTTGAAACACGAGGCCGGCCGATCCAAGAACTGCGGGATGCTGTTCACTGGCGAGTTGGAGATACCCGCCGCCCGAATCTTCAATGAGGGTATACTCGACGCCCGCTGTGGCTGCGAGGTTGGCATTGGTGACGCCGCCCAGGATTAACGGCTGGGTCTGGGCTCCAGGAGCGACGAGGGAAAGTTGTCCAGTCGGGGAGGTCAGGAAAACCCGACCCCCGGCTGCAGCGTTGTTCTGAGCCATCATCAAAGTCTGCCCATGTCAAATTTGAAATATTGACGCACTGGCCGAGTGGCCGTTTTTGACTTTTGTTTTGTTTGTATTTTTAACGTCCCCAGCGAGCGCAGTGCAGCTGCTGTGGGGCGCGCGAAAAGTATCAAGTTCGACTCGACTTCTGTTGAAGTTCGCCCGAAAAGGATGAGGGTGAAACCAGGAACGCAATGGTGCGGTGTATATCTGGCGCTACATCTGTTCGGCCCAGGACGTCTTTTTGAGGGGCACCGAGATATCGCCGAGGGCTTGTTGTCCATGCCGACCATGATTGGGAGGATCTGCAGATAGAACAATATTTTTGTCGATGAGAACGATATCTAAGTAAATATCGAGCCTCCTTACCTTGTCACGTTGTCAGTCTCGCCAGAGCTGGAGATGTCGTTTTCAAGGACCTGGAAGCTTTGCCTGGGATGAATGGAACCTTATTCAGGTGCTTTCTTTAACCCTTTTCAGCTGTTGAGCACGGGTCTTGAGAAAACAAGGTCGAACTTTTAGAACCATACACCGCTAGTTTTCTTAGCCCTTGCAGGTCCGCAATTGTTTGATGAGCTTTAAAAAAAATAACAAAAAAGTGAAATGTAGAGCCGCGGACTCGTGGTTGAAAAAAATAAACAAAACAAAAAGACGGAGAATTAATTAAATCAGTATCGAAACCCCGGCCCCTTAGCCTGCTCGCTCAATGTACTCAATCGACGACAAGAACATTTTTTTACATCTTGATCTTGAGTCGGAAAGTGGAAACGGAGTGTCGTGTGAGCTGTGAGTTGGTAATAAACAAATAAATCAAAAGACGATATAGTTAAGCAAGGTCTTATAAATATATTGGGTAAGTTGCGGAAATTACTAAATTGATTCATAGTTAAATTAAAGTGTAAGTAGGTATACTGGCATAATAAAATGCCCTGTTTCAAAATGGAAACATCAGAGGACGCAACTATGCGAGGCAAAAAACACAGCCTTTGGCTCAAGGCCAAAGATCAAGATGACACAGTTATTTTTGCCAGCACACTGAAAGTCAACTATTCTTAGGATGAGGTCACCTAAATACGTATAGCTTAAGCATCTCTTTAGTTCAATTTTCTGTCTGTCACGAGGTGCAATAAGCAAAGTGTTTTGTTCGATAAGCTTGAAAATATTGTGAAAATGCCTCCCATTGACCCTCGGTTTCAGAAGGCCAAACGGTACCCCGTTCATGCTGCCGTCACCGTCTGTGATCTGTTCGAACTCAAGAGACTCCTGAGCGAAGATGCGGAATTCCACGTTGGTCGAAAAGTTCCCGACCTCGAGCTCAGCGTCCTCCACTCGGCTTGCAGCTCGAGGCCGTTATACGGTTGCACGTCGGAGATCCTCCCAGAAATCACCAGATATTGTATTGAGGTAAGAAAACTTGTGAATTTGCACACTCCAAACGTTCATTTGAATCCTACATTTCGATTTGGATTTTCAGATGGGAGCCCCCTTAAATGATCGGGATGCTTATGGGCAAACGGCACTGCATTATGCGGTCTGCAACCAGCACGCTTTGCCTCTTGTCACCGTGATTACCGATGCTGGAGCTCAGGTAAATAAACAGAGCTGTTTGATTAGAATTTTCTTGCATTTTCTTCATGTTCAGGTTGACCCTGATCGAATGGGGGACGGGTGGACTCCCCTGCATTTGGCCGCCATGTTCGGCAAGAAGGAAGTCGCGCTCAAGCTCCTGGAGGCTGGCGCCGATACATCGATCAAATCCAGCATTGGCGAAACTGCGGAAGATGTCGCCAAGAGATTCAACAACCACCGACTGGCCGATGTCTTGTCCAGTCCAAGAAGTGATTTCGCTCCCACGGGATTCCCTTCGCAATATGCTGATCTGCTGAGAAAACTGGACTCAATGCCGGCTAATCCACCAAAATTCAAGGAGGAGCACGTCAACTGGAGGGACGAGGATGGGAACAGCTTGTTGCATTATGCCACATGGACCGGAAATACCTACCTAGCACGCGCCATGTTTGACAGCCCCAAAATGCGCAAACTGGTTAGTTCCGTCAACAACAAAGGCGGGACACCTCTTGCAATGGCCATTTTAGCGTCTCAGGTAAATCAAGAACTCTTATCTTGAAATGCACATTTTCACATATTTTTTCCAGGATAAAATGGTCGAGGACTTTTTCATGAACAAAAATTCCAAAAAGCTCCTGGATTTCACGAGCTGTCTCAAGGAAACCAAACAGACCATTTCACATTTGCTACTGGCCTATGCACCCTATGTTCCTCCAAAATTCTTGCTCAAGAGAAAAGATCTTACCAGGGAGATGCTCAACACAATCGATGTCAACGGCAACACCCCTGTCTTGCACGCAGCCATGAGGAACTCCATCCACACCGTGTCCGCGGTCTTGAACAGCAAGGCCGTCAAGGACGGCAACATGCTGGACCTCGGCATTAAGAACAAGTTCGGCAAGACCGTCCTCCACTACCTCGTCCAGCATAAGGATGAGGAGAATTTCAGACTCCTTTTGGACCATTCGGGATTGACAGCCGACGTTGCCAACAGTCCCGACCTAGAGGGTCGGACCCCGCTCGTATGCTGCCTGCTTCATGGCAGCCCCTATATGGGACGAGATATCCTGCAACATCCGACTGCAAAGGATAAGTTTCGTCTTGATCTCTGCCATACCAAAGATGGGCGCTCACCTCTTCATTTGGTGGCTGAGCAAGGCAATGGATCCTTGTGGAAACTTGCAGTAGAACGGAAGGACTGTGATCTTAATGCAAGGGACAAGGATGGCAACACTCCCCTGATGAGAGCTGCCGTCTGCGGTCAGGAGAAGATGCTGGAGGCATGGTTGCTGGACAAAGAGAAAGCCAAGTCGGTCGATCAGAGCTTGGTCAACAACGATGGCAAGACCCTGATGATGTTGTTCGTCGAGAACTTGTCGCCGAGGTTGGTCAGGATCTTCTTGAACACTGTGAACGCCAAGGACGCTGTCAACCACAAGGACAAAGATGACAACACGGCCTTCTTGTCAGCGACAGTTCTCGGCAAGTGGTCCGTTGCCAAAGAACTGCTGAGCAGTCACGGCCTCAAGAACAAGATTGGCGAGGCCGACGACGACCTCGAAGGAACGGTGGATGTCCATCCTGTTACCAAAGCCTCTGGACAATCCGCTCTTACGATCCAAATGTTGGCCAGGGTCAAGTTAGCCCGAAATGAGCAAACGTTCATGATGAAAAAGCAACGAGTGCAGGCTGTCGAGGCCAAAAAGGAGCAGGAGGAGATTTGGGAAGTAGTGAAGCTGGTGTTATTGCGGGAAAAAGAGCTACATGGAACTTCAATGACTCAGGGACGAGATGGTGGCAGTGATTGCATCAAGAATCAATTGGCTGCAGCGAAACTGATCAGACCCAACAATGTCGACGAGGTCGTCCAAGAATTCGTGAAACTGTATCAGTTTATCAAGAGAAAGAAACCTGCTTCCAACGTTCCTCCGCCAGCAAACAAGGTTAATGACAGTGCAAAGTTGGAAGAGGCCAGTACAAATGCAAAGCAACCAGAAGAGGTCAAGCCGCCTCCGGTTTGCAATGACAAGGACTCCGTCAAGGATGCCAAGCCACCAGCTCCCAAAGCTGAACAAAAACCAGCAGCCCCTGTGATCAACGGTACTTCAAGCGCCGCTTCCATGAAACCGACTGAATTGAAGCCCAAGCCAAGTCCTGAATCTGCCACTAAAACAGGTACAGACAAAAAGGACGTCATTGAAGAAAAGAAAGTGGAGAGTCCCAAGGCTTCAAAGCCAGAGCCTAAAATTGAACCTCCAAATCAGAACAAGACAGCAGAAAAACCCAAATATGTGCCAACAATGTCCGTCGTGGACAACGTCCTAAAAGAGGTTTCCAAAACCGATTCTTCTCGTCCTGAAGCTAAAACAGTGGCACCAAATAAAGCAGACGAGAAGGAATCCCAGCAATCTGTGAAACCGGAAGTGGTCAAGGTCAGCCAAGAGCAAAATGTTGAGCCTCAAAAAATCAACAATAAATTGGTTCCTGGCAAGAAGGAGACTGTTCAAGAATCAAAGCCTGTGATACACGAGAGTAGTGAGAAAAGCCAGGAGGGAGCAAAAGATATGCCCGCCGTTCCTGCCAGAAGATCCAAGCAGAGCAAAAAGCCCAGCAGCAATGACATTGGAACCCAAACGGATTTTCTTGGTCATCCTGGTTTCATCGGCTGTCGATGCAAATGCAATTGCGGAGGTCGAAGAAACAGCACGTGATTATTTATAACATTCGATATTAAAATGTTAACTGAATAAATGTCAAGTCGATTTCACGATTTTTTTAAAGGAACCATAACGCAAATAATATGGCCGTCATCAGCTATTTTCTCTTGTTTTCGCGTATTGCGTTGCTTGTTTCAGTGTCAACATATGAAGAGCCGTTGCGAAGAGTGACGTAATCCAAAACAAAATTGTAAACAAAAGTTAAACAACATTTGAAATCTTCGCTTTGGCCTCTGAATTCTAGTGTCGCGGCCTTTAAAAAAGGCCAAAGAGACCTACAACGACAAAACCAACGTGAGTGATTGCATTGTACAGAGTGATTAAGGCCGAGGCACCGGCGGGCAAATGCCGATTCCCAAGAGGAAAGTGTGAATTGGTTTGTTTGCGTTGTCGCGCGCTTCTTGACGACGCGGCCTTTGTGATCGATTTTTTTCGGGCTTTAGACAGCCTTGAAGGCATTCGAATAGAACACGCAAGCCTTTTCATTACCAAGCATGGGGCAATCTCAGAGCCGCAACGCAAATGCGGCTCGCCATGGAGATAAAGGCGAAGTTGCTGCAATTACGGACAATGACGCAATCGACGGAGAAGGCAGAGAGTCTCTGTATCGTTCAAGAAGCACCAGATCGTTTGCTGACCTTATCGGCGTCGGCAGATTGAGGCGAGGAATTCGCAGAGTAAGAGACTTTTTCGGTGGGCGCAGCAAAAAGGTGGACTCGTACGAGATCGACGACGAGGGCATGGCGTCTCCATCATCTGTAAGAATTTAATTTCCGAAAATACACTCTTTCGACGCAATGAATCAAAGACGTGCTGTTTGTTTCAGAGTCCCACTAGTAATCTGGAGAAGTCACTGGAAGCACAGACACTCGAAGATGCCAAGAAAGAAAAAGAACCTGTCGACATTGTCAAGGATGACGGCTTCATCCACGTTCAAGTTCATGAAGTCACGACAACGGGGCACAAGTTCGATTCGCGGCAAGACGACGAGGATAACGATGAAGCTGTGATCACAGATTTGACACTAGCTCCTCGTCCAACCACTTGCCACGACTTTCCTTCGGCATTGTCACCAATCCCAGAAGTGTCTGTCGACTCTTTGGAATTGGACAGTTTTCAAAATTCGCAACGCGAAAAACGACGGGACTACCTCAACTTTCCCTTTTTGAACGATCCCGCGACGATAAACTGGATCAAGCACAATAGAATAATTATGGTGATGAGAGGTCTTCCGGGGAGTGGCAAGTCCACGTTGGTCAATGCAATCAAAGATCTCTACGAATCGGACAATGCCGGAGACCAAATTGTGATTTGCTCAGCCGATCACTTCTTTCAAGGACCGAATGGTGAATACAATTTCGACGCCAAGAAACTGCCAGATGCTCACGAAGCCAGTCAGGAGCGAATGAAGCAAGCTTGTCGTGAGGGCAAAGCCCTTGTCATTGTTGACAATACAAATGTCATGAAATGGGAGATGAAGACATACTTTATCGAAGCCCAGAAGGCCCGATTTACCTACCGAGTGATTGTGATTGAACCGAAAACTCCTTGGAAACTCGACCCATATGAATTGTCAGTCCGGAACAGTCACAATGTCGGCTTGGAACCACTGTTAAAACGTGTGAAACAATTCCAAGTGGTGGCTCCCATCTACTACGCTTGGTTTCTCAGTCCTCACGACAGCCGGGGCTTGACCGACAAGTGCTACAACCTGCTCAAGACCTGCTTCGAGACCTGGGATGTCTTCAAGGAAAGATTCGGCAAGATGACTTCCATGGTCAATGTCATGTCGGCTGTCAACTACTACTCTCGTGATATGCTCGTCAGTGGTGATAAACACATTATTCATTGCACGTCCAAATTCTGCGGATTCGGAGGCAAAAAGCCCAGTCCAGGAGTTGAGGAGTTTGCTGGCAAACCGGAAGTGATTGACAATCTTGGACGAATCCAAACGCTGAACATTATCGGATTCTTCTTTACCAAAGACACATTTGGAGCACGCGTTGAACTGACTCATGAACAGCTAGAGCTGTACGATCAAGACGAGCGGTTAGATGTGAAATCGGAACGTCAAGTCGGCAAGCCTCCGAAGAAAAGTTCATCTACAGGCTCTGAAAACCATGATTTTGCCAATGATGATGGCGACAAGAAGCCGTTTGTGACTATCAAGCAAGGATCCAGTTTGGTAGATGAAGACGAGGACGATAAACAGAGGTTCTTTCCGATTCCAAACAGAGGGCGACGAGCCCACTTGACGATCGGGACTGCCGAAGGCGTAAAAGCAGTTCAAACTGGCGTCGACCTTCTGGACATTGTTCGCTGTGAGCGAGACTTCAAAGAGAGTGATGAGAAGAGCTTCCATTTTGATTATTCTAACGGACTGGCGTTGCGACACTACGAAGACAAGTACCTTGTGCTCTACCCCAAGACGTCTATCACTGTCCAGGCCATGTTTACAGGCTTCTACTAAAATTGTTTATTTGTACACTTGGATACCTACCCAAAGCTAGGTATTGCTAAAGATACATGCCTATTTATTACTTTGCAATAGCGATTAAAATAAACCATGTCGGTGTCATTGACTCTTTTCTTGACGATTCAATTCACGAATTCACGAAATTGTATCTGGTAACGCTGCACTCAAAAAATAACAAAAACAAAAAATCCGAATTCCAGAACGTTTTCAGTTTTGTTTTCACTGGTTTGGTTTTGCTACTAATTACTATTAAGAGTGAGTTGTGGCCAGGCCAAGTTCCAACCCCGCTGGGTCATCACTGAAGTGAAGCGTCCAATAGATTCTGCTTGACCCTTAGCCTCTAACATTTAGAGCCTCGAAGGCGTTTTTTCATCAAATAGCAGAACTGTCAAAAATCGAGTCAAAATGATGCCAAGAGGGCCAGGGCGCAATTTCGAGGACGAAATGCGCCAGTTTGAGGCCGAAATCATGGGTGCCTCGCAGACTCAGGTTGTTTACGGCGCTCCGGCCGTCATCTCAGCGCCTCCATCAAATCCGGTGATCTCGGCTCCGCCATCGAGGTCGGCAGCAGCGGCTGACGACGACGACGTCATGGCGACGTTGCTGAAGTACGAACGGGAAGTCAAGAGTGAGGCCAAGCCTATGAGCGCCTTGGCAAAGGACATTGCGAGCAAGAAAGCTCAACTTCTGGCCGATCAGCAGGCATTGTCAAAAGCAAAATCCTCATCGTCAATGATGGTGCCATCGGCAGTGGCCAGCACTTCGAGAGCTTCGTCGTCTACACTTGTTCACGGCGTCAAAACCCCGACATCGGCGACGATCAGTGACGAGACAATCAAGAAAGCCAAAATGAAGAAGCGAGTGATCCGAACTGGCGGTGGGCAAGTTTGGGAGGACGAGAGTCTCAAGGATTGGGATCCTAACGACTTCAGGTACGTTTCAACAAACTCACGAAATACATATTTTTCATTTTTAAGGAAATGCTTACTTTCCAGAATTTTTTGTGGCGACCTCGGCAATGATGTCACCGACGAAGTTCTTGCTCGAACTTTCGGGCGATACCAATCGTTCCAAAAAGCAAAAGTCATTCGTGACAAGAGAACGAACAAAACCAAGGGCTTCGGATTCATTTCTTTTCGCGATCCTGGAGACTTCACGAGAGCCATGCGTGAGATGAACGGCAAATACGTTGGCAGCAGGTAAGTCAACCTCAGTTGTTATTGCAAACCGCATATTTTTATTTCAATTTATCCGTTTATAGGCCCATCAAAATGAGAAAGTCCAATTGGAGAGATCGAAACATCGAGGTGGTGAAGCAAAAGCAGAAAGTCAAACAGAAAATGGGATACAAGTGGTAAAAAGAAGAGACATAGACAAAGTGTTTTCAATTCTCCAAGATACGCCGTGCTCCGACGGCCAGTTGTTTAAGAATCGTTTTTGAAATCGAATCGGGGAACTTTGACAAGTGCCGCTCAAGATTGAAGTCTTTTCTGTTCGCCTCGAGATCAAGAAACATCCTCATGCCCTCGAGTGCGACGAGGCCCAGTCGAGTCTTGCCAGCAGCGACCTGATCGCAAACCCGTTTAGATTTCACATAATTTTCAAAGATGGCCGCAGATCTCTTTTGAAAAGCCCGACCATTCATGGGAGTAAACATGACCATGTTCTAAAGAAAATTACAGTTTTTCTCAAGTTTTTTTTAACGCACAAATATTTTGAGCACCCACCATGTTGTTGGCGTTGTTATTGTTGTTCCCGATATTTCTGTGTAAAAGTAAGATTCAAATCCAAATCCAAAATGAACAACAAAAGAGGATGGCTTACATGTTAAACACGTTGTTGTTGTTGTTATTGTTGTTATTATTGTTATTGTTGTTGTTGTTATTGTTGTTGTTGATCACGTTGGCCGCGATGGAGATGCTGCCGATGAGAAAGTTGAGGAAGGTGAAGGCCTTGATCCCGCCAGAGGGAGGACAAGCTTTCTGCTTCTTCTTTTTCTTCTTGGACTTTTCGTACACAACAAATCTTCGCTTTTGCCTGCTCAAGATCTCCGGAATGGTAGCATGATCAAGATCATCGCTAGTCAGAATTTTGTCTTTGACAAGGACGAGGTCGTCCAAGCACTTTACAGAGTAATTTCTTCCGTGAACTTGAGCCACAAAACTGTCTTGAAACAAGCTCACAGTCGCGTTCATTTTCACGATTTTTTTCCTTCTTACAGTTCAAGTCCAACGATTTTGGCTGTGCCAATCACCAAATGCTCTGTCACGTATTTTTCGACTTCGTCTACAATCTTGGGCAATCGTTCGTTTTCCATGGCGAGCTCTTTCCATTGGCAAGACTTGACTTTCACGGATTTTTTGCACGACTCCAACCTGGCGCGATTTAGGGAGAACTTTAAGGAATTGTGATATGACTTTTTGGTTAAGACCCTCACCTGACGAAGAAATCCAATGCTCTTAATAGAGATCTGGCCATCCAGGGATCCTGATGGACCAGGTGTTTTTCATCGCAAAATTCGTGTCTTTTGTGCCAAAATATGCTCGCATAAAATTCTTTTTAAAAATATCATTTTAATGTAACTAAATATTTAAAAAAGGATTTCTTTATATGCCACCTTTGTTAATTAAGGCTGATCGCCTTCCCATCATAGGATTAAACATGACCACATTCTGGCTACCGACCTGGTTGTTCGAGTTTCCTAATAAACCCAAGAGCATTAAAGTGCGGGTAATTAAGTCATAAAAATCCAATTATCTAATTACCAATATTGACATTGTTGTCATTCTTGTTGTTGTTGTTATTGTTGTTATTGTTGTTATTGCTGGAGATCGGGACAAATATTATATATTATGGTCTTCCTTATTTTACCACCTTTCTCGAATATTTATTAAGTAATTACCTGTTGCTATTGTCATTCGAAATTAAATTGGCTGCAATGCTGATCGAGGCCATGGCAAAATTGAGAAATGTCAGCGCGGTGATCCCGCCACCACAATCGTCATGACTCGAATTCTTTTCATCTTCTTGCATTACAACAAATTGCCTAAAAATACCAATATATTTTTCCGTGAAATCAATCATGTCAGAAAAGTTAGGTAGATACCTTGGAGAAACCAGACATGATTCTTGATCCTGCTCAAGATCAGAGTATGCTCGTTTGACTACATGATGGAGAAAATCGTTGCTTTGTAAGGGAAGTGTTTGGTTCAATAGCAACTCCATAACTGTACAAGGATAATTTCACAGAAGGCAAGGAAATTTAGGTAACGTAACTGTATTAAGAACGGTTTCTCTATCCCTAGTGCCTTGCAAAAAAAATATAAAACTTTAGTTTGAGAATGGTAATTCATTAATTTATTTTCCTATGGTATTTTTGACAAGTTTCTTTTTTGTTTTCTCGTGCTCTAAATGTCGCGTCTTTCTTTACAATAATAATAATACTCTTGCACCTAAGTAACTTTCCAATATTTTTCTCATCATTATTGTTGGTAGTATAGAGCGCATGTATACTTTGTTTTCTTGGGAATATGCATAGGGCTAAAAGTTGCGAGGAACAAAGAGTGTAATGAGTAATTATATGACAATTGAAAAATTAATTAAATACTTGTGAAATTGCGCACGTTTTCAGATTTTCAAAAAAAATCGATGATCATCACAATATGGCCGAATTCTTAATATGTATGTTTTTATATGATCTCTGGAACCTTGGTTGGTGGTGGAATGAATTCTTGAATGTCGTTGGGTCTAATTAGTTAGGTGATTCTTCACTTTTTTCAATAAGCTCATCACTTCGTCTTCACCTCAAAGGCCGGTAATGTAACACGAGGTCGCTGTTTTTGACTTTCCAAATAAATTCACGAACAGTTCGCAAGTCCGTGTTGGGATCGAGGACCTGATCATTGCAAAGGAGCTCGACTCGCTCTTCGGCGATGGAGGCGCTGTCCTCGGCGGCCTCGCCGCCCCGACCTCGACCAGACTGACCTTCGCCGGTTGGACTGCCAGCATTCGACCCTGTTTCCGAACCGCCACACATCACCTTTTCATAGACGTGCTCTGAAAACAAACATTGTGCATTTTGACAATCACATGATCTAACAATTTTGTTTACCTATGACTTTTCGGATTTGCAGGAAGTCGTTGGCGATGAGTCTTTCCCGTTTGAAGCTCTTGTAACCCAACGAGGGGTGAGGGAGGACGAAAAATGTGACTTTGATGAACTTGGGCAGCTTCTTTTCCACGACGATGTCAATCACCCATGATGGCACTGTTTCGTTTAGCAGGACGCCCTCGGTCTCGCCGCCGGCATCCCGAGCCAGAAGTCGGTACAGAGTTCGACCTCCGACCTCGCTGAAGATCACCGGCGTGTGCCCGGGCACCGAGAAGTACTCGTTGCCGCCACCCTGTTTGACAACTCCATTATGCATCTGTGCCTGCAAAATAAAAAATTTTTGGTAAAACAAAAAAGAATAAAAATATCAAGGACTTCTTACCCCGTCTATATCTGACTCTTCCTCAGCTGCATAGGGTCTAGGCCAGTGCTCTAGCAGGGCTTGTAGCAAAAGACCACCTGAAAAATATAGTATGGTAATTAGTGATGTCATTTAACTTTGACAATGAAGGTGAACTTGCCATAGTTGACTTTTTGGTCTACGGCGTCGTTCGGTGCGAGTCCCGTTTCTCTAGCAGAAACCCAGGCTGACAAGCAATCGTTCTCCCCTTGGCCAAGATGAATTGTGAGCATCCCGGTTTTCAAATCGACCGTGAACCAATTCGGCACGCACACCATCTAAAAGAGATTATTTAATATTTTATTTTAGAAACTGTCTGAATATTGCAAAATGAAATTGTCATTACCTGAAACCGCTTCTTGACTTCCTCGTCGAAATCTACTTGGCCGAGGTCGTCCACCTTCATGGCTTTCAGAACGTCATAAAGAGCAACGTTGTTCTCTGTGTCTTTTGTCAAAATATGCCGTCGATCGTTGAGTATCTCGTATTGCTTAATTGAAGGACCGCCCGGGATGATGAAGTCGGGCTTGCGGACCTCTGGTGTGGTCGACTCCGAGGCCGAGGATGCGACATTCTTGCCGGCCGCAGCCGCCGCCGTCGCGGCCGCTGAGTGCTCGGTGAAGCTGTGATAATCGAGGCCGCTGATATTCCAATGCCTAACATTCGACTCGGTCGTCGACACCCACAACCCCTTGTTGTCCGGCGTCAGAATCATCCTCAAGACCGGCGCCGTTTCCTTGCATATCAAAGCTCTTCGTTCGACTTGCCTGCAAACAGAATTAAAGTCATGCATTGGATTAGATCAGCGACAGGAATTGAATCCATACCTGAGATCAGTGGCCCAGATGTTGCGATCCCGACCGGAGGAGAACACGTGGGTGAAGGCCTCGTCCGTTTGCAAGGCCCACACACCCTCTGTATGACACTGAAACGTGGCTATGCATCGTTGTTGACCGAGCGACCACAGCTTGATGGTGCCGTCCGAGCTGCCGGAAATGCACTGAGTCCCATCCTTGTTCAAGATCAGAGCCTTGACATTGTCGGCGTGACCCTTGAGTTTCATCAGTTTGGCACAGGTTCGGGGATCCCAGACTCGAAGCACTCGTTCTGTCGATCCGCTGACTGCAAATGCAATTTAGAAATTATAAACGTCAATGTTGAGGGTACTCTCCATTTTGGTCTTACCAATCACTGTTCCGGGAGGATTCATGGCTAAGCTGTAGATGGAATCCTTGTTGCCGTTGAGACTAGAAGTTGTCACTGTATTGTTGCTCGCCGTCAGCGCCGTGAGCGTGTTGACATCCCAGAGGAAAATCGCCTTGTCGAGGCCGGCCGAGGCGACCTGCTCCCGATCTTTGGCATAGGCTAGAGCTTTCACGTAGTCCTTGTGCGTCCTCAAAGTCGACATGCAAAAGCCTTTGTGGGCGTTCCAGACTTTAACCGTGGTGTCGGAGCTAGCGGAGATCAGGTTCTTGCCGCCACAACACAACTGGATGTCGTTCACCCAGTCTGTGTGATGCTCCATGCTCTGGATGTAAGGTTCTTGGGGATTTCTCACGTTCCATATTCGAATGATGGAATCTCGACCAGCTGTGTAAAGTCTGTTCAAGTATGGATCATATTGGAGACTATTGACTCCTGCCCGATGGCACCGCTCCCCTTCCTCCCGTATCACATATGAAACCTGAAAGACCAATAGAAGGTGTCAAATCCTTATCTCATTGACTTGACTGATTGGAAAGTTGTGTTTGCTTTGGGAATTCCGAATCCGATCTTACCTGGACCTTTTTGCGGCCCGCCATTTTTAGAGGCGACTATTGCTAGTCCTCCTCGTTAAAAGCACTCGATATCGAGTCCAGATGCCTGTCTCAAGCCTCGAAATGTCAATGGCTTGACAGGTCACTGACGAAAAATCAACAGTTTTCCACTGTCAAAACTCGAACAGCACTACGGTCCCAACTTCGCGTCTCGTCTACATCTCGCCGACGACTCTCCGTTTTCTTGAGCACTTGTCACTCTGGTCATTTGATTCTGTCCGTGATCAACCTGATGATGTTGAGTTCATTCACCGTCACGAAATATAAAATCTTGTCCAGGAATAAATTATATTTTCCTTTCTGAGTTAATTTGATTCTGTAAATAAAAATTCTACCACTGCAGCAGTCAGTGCAGCGACGAAGTTACGGATCGAAACTACCGCAAGCCACGAAGACAAAGCGCCTGTCAACATTTTGACAACCATAAATCCACAATTAAAGAACGTAAACACAGCTCAATCAAGGCTCCATAAAAGGGACAATACTTGATTTTGGGTTTAAAATCAATATCAAACTCCGTGGAAATCTTTCTTGAAGATTTTATGACTGAATTTTCTTCGTCATTTTACAAAACAGCTGAATGATGCAGATGACAATTCAGGAGCGAAGCAAAGGCAATCACAATCTTTAGGAATTCAATATCATTACAAATAGGCTTTTTTCTCAGCTCATTTATTCTAGAGAATGAAACTAACGCAATTTATGGCTGCTGTTTCAATATTGACCAAAATCAATTCAGCAAAAGCCCTCTATTGGTATCCATTTTCGTATCATTTGCCTTAGATTGTAAAGCCATATGTTCCAATTTTTCAGGCAACGCACTACCGTTTTCATCGGCTACATTTTTTCTGCGAAAAAAGCAAAACAGCGCGCTAACTCCACAGCGGAGACTTTTGATTCTAGTGTTTCTTTTCTGGGTTAACGCGCGACTTTCATAATCTGCTTTGTTTTCAACCTCTATTTTCATCGGCCGTTTCCGCTTCCTCTTCAAATTTCGGCAAGGGAAAAACAAGTCCCTTTGACACTTTTCGCCGGAGAAAAAGCTCGTTTTTGTCAAGATGGGTCGTGTAATTCGTGCCCAGAGAAAGGGTGCTGGGTCTGTGTTCAAGTCCCACACCAAACACAGAAAGGGAGCCCCCAAGCTCAGGCCCGTCGACTACGCCGAACGAAACGGTAAGACCTCGTCCTCGATTTTGATATTTGTCAGAAGGAAACTTGATAACCTTTGCTTAAAACCGAAAGTTATCCATCAGAAAGCTTGAAATATTGATTAGAGCAATCTAATCACGAGAAGCAGTTTGTGATCTTATGGTTAGAGGCGTTTCCTAGTCTCGAAAATGTTTGTGAATCTTCCGACTTGGCTGGAACGGAAATCCTAAATTGATTTTACATTCTTCTGCAGGTTACATCAAGGGAGTCGTTAAGGACATCATCCATGATCCCGGTCGTGGTGCTCCTCTCGCCGTCGTCCACTTCCGTGATCCCTACCGGTACAAGACGCGCAAGGAGCTGTTCGTCGCCACCGAGGGCATGTACACCGGTCAGTTCATCTACTGCGGCAAGAAGGCTCAACTCACGGTCGGCAACGTCATGCCCATCGGCCAGATGCCCGAGGGTACGATCGTGTCCAACCTCGAGGAGAAGACTGGCGATCGCGGCCGTCTCGCGAGGTCGTCTGGCAACTATGCCACCGTGATCGCCCACAACCCCGACACCAAGAGGACCAGGGTCAAGCTGCCCTCTGGCACTAAGAAGGTCATGCCCTCCGCCAACAGAGCAATGGTTGGAATCTGCGCCGGTGGTGGACGTATCGACAAGCCCATGCTGAAGGCTGGACGCGCGTATCACAAGTACAAGGTGAAGCGCAACTGCTGGCCCAAGGTCCGTGGTGTCGCTATGAACCCTGTCGAGCATCCTCACGGAGGTAAGATCATGTTTAGAGACAGATGACTCAGTGATATTTAATATTTGTTTGATTTTCAGGTGGTAACCATCAGCATATTGGCAAAGCTTCCACGGTCAAGAGAGGAACATCTGCTGGACGCAAGGTCGGTCTCATCGCCGCCAGGAGAACTGGAAGAATCAGGGGAGGAAAGAAAAACAACGACAAGGAGTAAAATCTGTCTTGATGTCGCCATCAAAATCATCCTTGACCACCCTTACAATTCAACCGTGTTACGTTCAACTAAGAATAAAGGCCAAGCTTATGGGAACTTTAAACATTTTCGCCTGTGTATTTATTCATAATGTTAAAGCGTAGGCAAATCGATCATGCAGAGGGCTTTTTGTAAAATAATCATGATCACTCTGTTGCTACTATTTTGGGATCTTGCTGAATCTGTTAATTCTCAGTTTGGACCACCCTACCTTGGGTCTAGCAATGGCAGCCTTCAACATATTCCTCATAGAAATATAATGCACCTTCTGGACTCCTGGAGATCATGGCATTTTTCCATCCAGTATTATTCAAGACTGAGGACACTTGAATTTTCCCTGAAGGCTGGTAATGCTACAAGCGATGATCAAGAGCAGCCCGGGACAGACACCCGTGACACTGCATTTACGGGTATTTTTGAGAACGCGATTGCACTCGGGAGTTCTTTGATCTCGGTGCTTTGATTTCAGAGTGTTACCTTACCATATAAATCAGAGGGCAGGATGGAATCTTATATATGTGGATGGCATTCGAGACGGAACACTACATACTAGCTCTGCTTACTTCTGCCAGATGGAGTGTCAAAAACGGCCAAAATGCGGTTATTGGATATGGGAAGGTCCCCTGCAAACGCCTGGCGTCCGTAAGAACTCAAAAAAATTGTAATTCTCTTAGCTCGATATGTTGTCTTTTCTAGATCTCGACAAGCACATCTACAGGAACGCTTGTAATTTAAGACAGGGTCAAAAATATGGTCTGGATCCGGAGCTAAATGCAATTTCCGGGCCAAAATACTGCCCCAACACACCCAAATTAGGTAGAGCGAAAGAACAGAGTAACTTGAAGGATGTTTCAAGTGTTAAAATCAGACAGGGACCCTATATGTGACACGTGTTTGTTTGGCTTCCGGTACGCTAATAGAGTGCGACATGATTGTGAGCTTGGATGGTGCGCAACCAAAATCAACAATGACACTGGTGAAGCATTGAGCGGCAATGAAAACAGGCTCGTAGTCAAACCCTATTTTATTGAGTCGCCTCAAGACCAGCTCAACGCTGAAATTGGAAAGGAGGTGACATTCAAGTGCAGATTTGGCGGTGAAATCAAGCGTTTTGAATGGTATCGTACAGATAATGGAAAGTGGCCTATAAGTAAGGTTGCATCTTTTTTCATCATAATTAGAAAATAGGTAAACGTTTCATTTTCCAGGGCGAACAGATTTCCTGAATCTCGATAACATGGACATCATGACAATTTTTAACCTGACGTACGAGGATGAGGGGGCTTATGCTTGTCGAGCGTACAACCATCATGGTCGAGTCGGAGCCAGTTTCAGGCTTGAATTTAAGACAGGTACGTGTTCCATCTCATCATTGCCTGACAATAATTATGTTCAAGCTAGGCGTGATCCATGCCTGCAAAGTGTGCTCCTTTCCGTTTAAATACAGTGGAACCACATATCATAGTTGTACTAATGTCAGCAGTTCCAAGGGACCATGGTGTGCCACGGATGTCTCCACGACTGGCGAATACTGGAGCGAGCACTACACCTTCTGCCCACCTGGCTTTGTCAACAACACTGTCAGCTGTCCATATTTCAGTGACCATCATTCATTGGATGACATTGCCAGTTCCAGATCCATGATCCATTTATACTTATAGTGCCCCACGAGAAGACGTGCCGGATTTGTGCTTTCCCAAATGGCTACAAAGGCAAAACATATCCAGGTTGTGTTCCAATTGGGGGGAGCAAAGAATGGGCTTGGTGTGCCACCAAATTGGGAAAATGGATTGGAAACGCTGACGACTACGCGTACTGTGATGGTTCTGTCCTTGATGACCGCTGCTACACGAGAATGCCTTGTAAGACAATCAATGGGTTAACTTGAATTAACATCAATATCAACAATCATCTAACAATGTCAGATTCACCATACTTGATCCAACCAGTAGATCCAAGGCCAGTCCAGATCTTTGAAGGTGCCAACTTCACCCTGGCCTGCAAGGCAATTGGTTATCCAGTTGCAGAGGAGTCCTGGTATAGGATTGACGAATTTGGTGATGCGGTGAACTTGACAAGAGGCATTGCTGGCAATGGGAAGCTCGTCTTTGAAAAGGCTGAAAAAAGAGACTCCGGGATGTACGGCTGCTCCTATAGAAATGCCCTTGGAAGTGTTGGCAAGAAGCAGGACTTCATCGTCTGCCGCGATGAGATCAGGAACTTGGAGAAGCACACACGGACCGATCGCCTTCTTGCTTGGCGAGGACGAACGAACCAGACGTCGTGAAGTTGGTCTGCACGCCGGAGAACCCCCCGAAAGCGAGCGGCCTACCCGTCGTTAGCATCTACAATTCCCCCGAATTCGGACAAGCCTATTCGTGATCGTGGACTCCATCATCAGTCTCTTCGGATCGGAATACGAAGGCCGCGGATTTCGTCGGATTAGCGAGCGTGCCAACCCAACGGCCTTCTTCGTTCGTTGGTTGGTTGTACGTACGTACGACAGGCAAAACAAAAAACAACAACTCCAACAAGAGATGTTCGCCGAAATGGCAAATAATTGGACCGTGCTCTCTCTCACCTTTGCCACCTTCGCCCGAATGGGTCAAGCAATGGCTGGGCGCCATGCCATCCAGGATCCAAGAAGACTTTTCTAGAAGTAGTCCAAAAGGTGATGCGAATCGTTTCGCCCGAATGGGTCAAGCAGCGCAATGGCCCCCTACCAAAAGGTGGCGGAGTTCGTGGGCGTGGCAAAAGATTGTCAACCAGACCAACAACAGTCCTAACAAACCTGGGCGATCCCAGTCGTCGGACCGAATCCTCCCTCAATTCGACAACAACAACGACGACGACTCTTCTCCCAATTTTTGAACAATTACACATTGTGACACATTGACGACAACATGCAATTAATGCTAAAAAAGTTGAATTATTGTGTTCCTAGGCCTCCTATTCTTTTTTTTGTTTCTGCCCGCCGAAACAATAATTTGAATTTAATTCATGAATTCATATTATGATTGAAATACACACTGACTTTCAACATTATACCTACATAATACATTATATTCCATCATCATCATCATCACGATCGTCGTCGTGTCGTCCATCTGCCCTTGTGTGTGTGTCAGTGCAAGGGTGGGGGTGAGTGTGTGTGAGAGTTCCTCCTCTTTGCTCTTTCTTTGATCTTTGACAGTCGGCAATTTTTTTTCAATTTTCACACCACACAACCAGGGAAGGGGGGGGGGCGTTCTTGCGCCTCCGCCTTAAGTCCCCGAAAAGCCCCCTGCCTCCCCTGCCTCCCCTGCCTCCCCTGCCCCCCTGCCTCCCCTGCCTCCCCTGCCCCCCTGCCTCCCCTGCCCCCCGCCGTTGCCTGGAATGAAACTGTTGATGGTGTCGGGAAGTGCTCAGTAGAAAATTGATTAAATATGTGCCTCAAGAGCCCTCGGGTCGAAAGAGTTTGCCCCATCAAGTATCAATACCTGATCAGGTGGAGGAATTTGGTCAAGAATATAAGGATCTTGATTATGGTCAAAGACACTGGCGACCTGAAGAAAACTTTGATTTTGAAGACCAAGAGTGGATGGAAAACCCCGAGGAAATCTGAAGGAATATTTTAATTACGCATGCAAAAATATGCACACATCATGTACTGTATTTGTCAATATACCAGGACGATAACATTGATCAGTAGCATATCATGTTGTGCAATCACTCTTTGTCAGTGGGCATTTTCCGTCAATGGCTTAATTAAACTAGTTAATTATGGAAGTCAAATTGGAGTCCTTCGACTCGACGGAGACGGACATGTCTGATATCCAGACCATGAGCACTCCCGCCAGGACGCCAAGTCCTGTCAACAGCATCTCAAGTCAAGTTGACTATAAACCACAAATTTTGCCTGGACCTGGCAGTTCCAACCTGCTGGCCATCCCTCAAATCGCCAGCTATGCAAAGTACTTTGCTCAATATACGAGTATTAATGAATATTTTCTACAATTCATTATATAGGCCAACGGATGGCGAGCTACGTGCTAGCAGGATGAATTTGAGAGAGATGCATGTGGAGAAGACCAAGAAGGTGAGCAACCTTTACAAGTTCATCTGTACGGTCCTGGTGTTCTGCGTTATTGTTCCTATAATTGTTGTCGTCGTCGTGATCTCTCGAAATACTGACGATACCGAAACTACAACTGGTAATTAAATATTTAATTATAGTATATTTAGCAATAACAACCCTTACTTTTGTAGTGTCCCCACTCCTAAGAAAATTCAATGCCAAAGAGGTTGATGCCCTGCCCAGAACTTGCTTTCAAAAGAGACAACTTAATGGTTCCTTAATACTTAATGGTTGGCAGATTCTTCCATATTTTTTTAAGTTGGTTAATTTTAGATGGCGAGTGCGACTGGGTAATACAACACAACCCCTATTGCAATCACGACAAGCAAGACTGTAGTTCGACTAAGGAATGCCAGCATCTGGTTAAGAAATTAAGAGAAGATGGACCTTCGAGTGACACATGCCAAATTGTAAGGCATATTTTTATTTATTATTGATAGTATCATTTTTATATTTTCTAATAATTTTAGGCAGTGGAATGGGCGAAGAACTATCCTCAATGCTCCATTCCCGCGGCTGAATTTTGCCTAAATTAAATGAAATGGAACTCGTAATTCGAATAAGAAAACAAGAATTGAGGAAATTCAGTGAATGGGTGGATATGCCATGTTCCGTCATTGTCAATGGTTGGGTTGTGAATGTAAAGTCTCATCTGATCGAGGTCGGCGATCATGTCGGGAGCGGCGTAGTAGTAGAGCCTGCTGCCGTCCGAGCCGAAGGCAACCCTGCGGCCGTTGCCATCAAATGTCACTCCAGTCTCCAAGGGTTTGGGAAACTCGTACTCTGTCCACTGAAGGTTATTGGTATCCATTAATTGGACTTTCATTCCCCTCCGACTACTGCATTAAAATGGTTAAGCCAGCTTAAAATCAATTAATATGGAGATTAAATCAGTACTTTGCCGCCACGTCGCCCATCAAAAACACCACCCTCTCTTGGCCATCGTTCCACATGACTTTGGCGCATCTCGAGTTTTGTTGGCCTACAATTGTTCAATCAAATAGTCAATTAAAACAATAAATGGGCATTTAAGTAAGTTTACCCATATCGCCAAAATTGTGATGCCCTACGTTTTCGAAGGACAAGGTGTCCCAGTTGTAGAAAGCTATTCTGTCATACTGGAGGATCAGAGTCCTGCTTCCAACAGGGACCAAGCACATATCGACCAAAAATGGCGCCGAAAATGGCGAAGGAAATTGTGGTCCAAGGTTATCCATTGTCCCATCAGCATGGATAATGTAGGTCGATGTTATAGAAGTCCTATGATGTCCCATAGCCCACAGTCGATTCCCGGGAATCTCAACAAATGTGAACCTTTTATTGACATCACCATCCAGACTTCCGGTTAGAGACTTGCCAATGACAGTCGATCCTGGAGTCTAAAAAAGGTTTATTAGGGTACCAACTAAGTTA
>JAAUYL010010729.1_pt1 | contig 27812 bp, 34 predicted proteins | sample 7278011 | NCBI WGS metagenome assembly JAAUYL01 (sample SAMN14350225, study PRJNA611818) | marine sediment metagenome | isolation source: surface marine sediment (1.8m) | place: French Polynesia: Moorea | collected 2018-08
ACAAACTGTTTTTGAAACTGGAAAGAAGAGAGAAGAAAGAACAAACAACAAAAAAGTTCTAGTTCAGCCGAAGCAAGGCCAAAATGTCAAACGTGAGCAACGGTTCAACAAGGCACAAAGTCGTGGCACTGATCAGCGGTGGCAAGGACAGCTGCTTCTCGATGGTGAAGTGTGTCGAGGCCGGTCACGAGATCGTCGCCCTTGCCAACCTCTATCCCAAAGATCAGACAAAAAATGAGCTGGACAGCTACATGTACCAAACGGTCGGCCACCAGGCAATCGACCTGTATGCTGAGGCCATGGGCTTGCCTCTGTTCCGTGGAGAGATTAAAGGACATCCAAAAAACTTGGACAGTGATTATAAACCGACAGAAGAGGATGAGGTTGAAGACCTCTATGAACTGCTCAAGTCCATAAAGGAGAAGGTTGACTTTGATGCCGTGTGTTCCGGTGCTATCCACTCAAACTACCAGAAAGTTCGTGTCGAGGATGTCTGCTCCAGGCTGAACATTCAAAGCTTGGCCTACTTGTGGAAACGTGATCAAGTTGAACTTTTTGACGAGATGATTGAGAACAAAATTGATGCCATCCTGATCAAAGTCGCAGTCATTGGGTTGGGCAAGGAGCACCTCGGGAAAACCCTGGCTGAAATGAGAGAGCATTTGCATGATCTGAAAGAAAAGTATGGGATTAACGTGTGTGGCGAGGGAGGAGAGTTTGAGACATTTACATTGAATTGTCCCCTGTTTAAGGAAAAGAAACTCATTCTGGAAGAATCTGAAGTCAAAATGCATTCTGATGACGCATTTGCTCCCGTGGCTCATCTAACCTTGAAGTCTGTTAAAGCCGTAGCAAAATAGCTTTCAATGTGAAGAACGTGTCTATTTTCAAAGAAGACATTTTTATTATGTTCTACATTTTTTAAAACAAATCATGAATCATGACATGATGACCATGGGTCGCATGGGAAAGAATGTAATGTCCAATCATTGTCAGACGCTGAGTTGTATATTTTTGGAAATAAAATCTTCAAGCCTTTAAAACTGCCATTAAGAATCTAGTCTATTAATTTTGAATTGCTTGCTGAAAGGGCGAAATCTTATCTCTTTATTCGTTAGCTAGAGAGCTGCTTCCTAAATTACAGAAAAGATGCTTCAAACCGGATTTAGTAGCAATTCTCGCCTCCGACAAAAAACGAACACACTTCTTTGAAAGTCTAACCTGGATTTTTCTGGGAAAACAACATGAAGATGGTTGACGTGGAGAAGGCCGTGCCGATGACCTGCAGGATGGTCAGGACGATCGAGGTCCGGAGGCCGGTCAAACGCTCTAGCTCTTGTTGCCACTTTTCGTTTGTGGTCACTCTGTTCTTGATTGCTGCGTTGACTTACTTCACGGTGAGCACTAATAATGAAGCTAATGATTTTTTGGCTGGCAACTTTTTCTCTCCTTCTGAACTCCAGGTCCAGAACTACAACTGTCTTGAACGACAGAGCAACCGGATCATGGAGCAGGTCAATCGAAATCGAGCGGATCTGATCACCTTTGGTACCCTAGGTTACGTCCTCAAAAGCTGGGGATCTCCAAGTAGTGGTCTATATTTTTTCTTCCATGATGAGTTTTTATTCGCGAGTATATTTTAGTGCCCAAGAATTGCGAGGACTACTTCAAGGCCGGGATCAAAACCTCTGGAAAATACTTTGTCCAGAACGATATCTACCCGGATGGAGGAGTGGTGTTCTGTGACTTCGTCGACATGACTTTCACCTACAACGTGGATCCGCCTCGAGTGTACGCGACCGTCGGCTATGAAGCTCAGCCTCCGTTTGAGGTTCCGGAGGAAAGACTTATCCCCGACACCGAGATCGAGGTCGAAGTGGACGAGGTCGTCGAGTTCAAGAAGTAAAAGGTTTCCTATGAACTACAACTTCCAGTGTTTATTTTCGGGTCACATTACAGCCATTTTGTGTGAAATGTTTGTTTAACAACAATAACAACGATTGACGCCAAACATTGAACTTTTCATGATTCATTTGACATACCTACTTAATCTTTATCCTCATTATCTACATTAACATTATCCATAAACGACGCTCTTTGAAGGAAGCTACACACGATTCCGATTTACGAGAAAATAACAAGTTACAGCTACAAATCAGCGGTCCACGCCACTTTGGACATCATGAGATCCATAGCAAATGGCGTTGATTTCTGTCAGGTACTCGCGTTCTTCGTTGAACTCTTCTTTGCCAGCCAAAGAGTCGATCCTGTTGCGAAGGAAACTTTTGAGTCCGAGCTCGCTGGCGCTCATCAGCTGATTCTTGACGGCCTCCTCGTCCTTGAGGAGCGTCAGCAAGGCTCTCGCCATTTGCTCATGATTGAGGGAATGTTCTTCGCTTTGGAGAAGAGTGGCCAGTTGTAGAGGCAGTCCCGAATCAATGAATTGCTTTTTAGCGTCAGCGTTTTCTTGGCTCAAGGACGAGACGAAGAAGCAGGCTTTCGTTCGCATTTTGCCCGTCGGCGATTCCATGATGGCTTGAACGAGAAGTCCGGCTCCGGGATGTTTGTTCAGGAAGGCTTCCTGGGCGACCTTGCTCTCGCGGACGATACACGAGATCGCGTACAATGCCTTGACCTTGCAGCCTTCTCCTTGATCATAGACAATCATGTCCAAGAGCCTTGGCAGGAAGTTCTCTGCTACAAAACGCTCTTGGCAGTACGGGTTATTCTGGCTCAACTCTGCCGCAGAATTCGCCGCTGCAGATCTGGAAATAGAATGTATGGGTCAACAAGAACCACTTACTAGTTACTACTGTTCTTTTATCTACCGTATTGTCGCGTGTGGTGATGAGAGACAATTATGTAATGCCTCGAAGCCGCCAATCTTGTGGAAGTTATTGGCCATGTCCAGGTCGTCTATCCATTCGCCCATGCAGTCGAAAGCATACTCTACGTGCTCGATGTCAGCTTCGCTAGCGTTCGGATCGCTGACGCAAGGATCCAACAGGATCTTGATGGACTTTGCCAACTGGTCGACGACATCAACCGACATCGAAGACAATGCCGTCTCCAACCACTGTCTCCTCTCGGGATCCATCGCCGCCAAAACATTCTCGTAATTGGGAGGCGCATCCTCGTTGCGAGTAGCTTCCATGCAAAACTTGAGAAGGCCATCCAAGTCCTTTGGTTGTCTTGGTTGCTCAGGGTCCATTTTGTTGAATACAGGTTCCGATTCTGAAAAATAGATAAAACAATATTACAAAAGGCGGTTCAGAACATGGACAGATTTGCCGCAGAACTTGCGCATCAATTTTGAATGGGTCTGTATTTCGTTCATGACAGATTTCACTTGTTTCACTCTGGCCCTGGCTCCTGGCGATAAGGACTTTTTCTGAGACGTCTGTATGAGATCGGCGATTTCGTGGTCGTATTTTAAATGGAGAGTCCGGTTTGTGAAAGCGCACGTGTAGTACACATTGCAGGATTGCGACAGGGCATCACGGAGAATTTTTCGATCTTGGCTCTTCACAAACTCGTGTCCGTAAACTTTCTTCCACAGCACAACAGCCAAATGCAAACTGAGTTTATGCGCCCGATCCAGACCTTGGACCCGCTTGACCTCTCTTGGATCTCTTCGAAGAGTTTGAGCACTCAATCGTTGACGAAAGAACGACATGAAATATTTGAAGCATCGCACGATCACGGACACGATATAGGCGTTACGCTCGTCCCTGACGACAGCTGTGTTGAGATCGAGGGCCTCCTTCAATTTGGGCTGGATGACGCTGTCGATCAGGACTGGTTTGTAGTAAGTGGCCTCGAGAGCGCTCAGCAAGGAGGTCAAGTGTTTTTCCGCGGTGGCACTCAATTTTGGATGTCGAGCTCCACTCACTTGGCGAGGCTGAAATATGAACCGCACCAGCTCGTTTTCCCATTTTCGACTGAGTCTTTTCCTCTTCTTCGTTGAACTGGTGAACACCGCACTTAAATAGGACGATTTCTGAACATTTTTCGATTTTGACAGGAAATCTTTCAGAGCCTCCACGTCCTTTTTCGGGCAAAATTGGCCTTTGTATTGTCTAAGAATTGAGCTACAGAGTTGTGGCGACAGGAGGTAACTTCTGGACTTTGCACTGGCATTACTTTGTTTTAGCAGCATTTTCGCACTAATTTTGGCGTAAGGCACAACAGCCGGCTTTGACAATTGAAAACCCATCTCGTTCCTTCCAATCACTCTTTGTCTTTCTCTTCTTTGGTCGATTCACTTTGGGTATCATTAGCCTCCTCTTTCTTATCAGTCTCCTCGTCCGATTCAGGGTCACTTTCGGAAGGCGATGATTCGGGTTTTTCTGTCTTCTTTTTCTTGCCCTTGTTTTTCTGATTGGCTTTCTTTTTCTGACGCTTGGCTCGCTTCTTGGCTGTCCTCTCCTCGGCAACGCGTTCGTTCTCTTCCAATTTGGCGTGATATTCTTCGTTCAGTTCGTCCCGGGTCTTCTCTTCGTTCATGAACTTCTGTCTCATGTACTCTTTTCTGCGGATTTGACGATAGACATGGAACTCTCCCGATCCAGCTCCGGCACTCGATCCCATCACATTGTACACAAACTCAGGTGCCTTGTTGGGGTCTTTGGGAGCCTTCTGCTCGGGAATGTGCACCGGCTTCTCGGGATTCTTCATCAACTTTTCCAACTTTGATCTCTGAACATCGTACGCAGTCTTGGGTCCCTTTTTGAAGTGCTTCGAGGTCTCATTGTCACTGTCCTCATTCGAGCTCATTTTGAATTCATTCAATCACGATTGTTTGACCACAGAGAATCTAGAACATTTTTGGATAATTTTGAAAATTCCAGAAACGTCGGGAAAATTCAAAATGTTTTGATTGTGTTTGAGGAGCAGAAAACTCTGTTTGTTTTGAATGCGGGCAACTAACCTTAAAGCAAAATGATCCAACAAAACAACACGGAATAAAGATAAAACTGACATTTTGGACTTGATACCAAAGTTTTGTCAATTAACAATCTTAAGCTATTGATTTATTTAGCTAAAATGTTAATTTCAATAGAATTTAGCATTTTCTGGGACGAGAAGTGCTATATCAAAATTTCGATCCGTTTTCTGCCTGATGCGATGCCAGAGGAGTTTTTGCCTATTGATCATTCGTTTCAGGCATTTTTTGAAAAGTTTAGAAGGTTTCCTTTTTTATTGCGATAATAACGAAAGATGACGTCATTTGCAACGAAAATGACACTGTCCTTGAAGATGACAAAGCAAATGACCTGAACAGATTAAAAGGCCTGTTCAAGAACTTTTGGGCTTTATTTCATCACCAGCCTTGTGATCGTGACGAGCAAGAATCCGTTTTGTAAAACCAAGCGAGAAAATGGAATTTCCAGAGTTGGGAGCTCAGTGTGCCTGGCAAAGTTGCCGACAGTTGGACTTTTTGCCAGTGATGTGCGACGGTTGCAAGGAGAAGTTCTGCAATGAGCATTGGACTTATGAAGGACACGAGTGCCCGAAGAAGCGACTGAAAGATGTCCAGGTTCCAGTCTGCCCATTGTGCGACAAGCCCGTCCCGAGCAAGCCAGGAGCTGTTCCAGATGAGGCAGTATCCGCTCATCTTGACCGCGATTGCAAAGCTGAATCCAGACAGAAACGATCACCAAGATGCTCCATGGCCAAGTGCAAGACTCGAGAGCTTATCAAAGTCGATTGTGATACCTGCAAACAGAACTACTGCCTGAAACACAGACATCCACAGGTAAGTCTTGCGCCTATTTCTTTGTCCGACTCCGAAGTAAAGTAGGTCAGAGGTTTTTTGCTCACGATGTAGTCTGACCAAACCCTTGATACTGACCGACTTTCGTAACACTTTCAGGACCATAATTGTACAGGAAAACCGGCCATGTCGGCAGCAGCGATGGCTGCTTTGAATCGACAACAACAACAACAGCAACAACAATCACGGCCTCAATTTGCTACCGGGATCACGAAGTACTTTACGAGAACGACGGGACCTCCAGCTCCGACGCCAGCCTCTCGACCGTCACCTCGGCAAATCCAGGGTAACATGAGCGAGGATGAGGCTTTGGCAAAAGCTCTTCAGGAATCCATGAAAGATACCAATGGTGGTGGAGGATCCTCCGGAATGGCCAATGAGGTTCCAACTTCACAAGAAGAACAAGACCGGATGCTAGCATTGGCATTGCAAGAGAGCGAACGAGCTGCCAGAAGAGGTCAGGGTGCGACGGCCTCGGGAAGTTCTGGAACGGACAAATCTTGTCAAATTTCGTAAACAATCGACTGAATCTTAACATTAAGGACTAGATCAATTTTTGACTCCAAAGCCTGTGATGGTTGCACCATGACAACAGTGAAATTGTGCAAGTTTTTTAACTGATGTTCTATGTTAACTGAAAAAAATTGGCTGACGCTAATTTGGAAAATTAATGCTTTACTAGATATTTCTCGATCAAAGTGCAAATATAAACCGAATTTTAAGTACACCGATTTATCCTTTGGTAATCATTTTGGTCGGCATTATATTTCTTGATGGTGATAACGTAACAATTCCATGGCAATAGATTTGCAAAGTGAAAGCTAAAATGAATGTAATTTTTGACAGTAAGTCTATGTTCTGTAAATATCTTTCTATCTCCAGGTGATGGAAGGGATGGGTTTTTGAAGTTGGATGAATTTGTTTCAAGTACTCTTCTTAGCTGCATTGCAATGGTTTCGTCTGAGAGATTCGAGTATGTTTCCAATTAGACTTTTGACCTCGGCATTGGTTGAATACGATTCGTACAGGCGAGACAAAATCTCGTGGCCTCCCTGAGAGGCCAACATGGGGCAATACCTTTTTTCTGAAAAACATGAAATCATCCGTCTTATTACGGCTCAATATTTTGGATCATTAGGACTAATTAAATTACCGTTATTTGAGCAAACATGGTGGATGGCCCAAACTGCCCATAGTTGAACTGCATAATGCTGTCCAATCTCCATCAGTGGGAAGAAAGGCTTAAATGATCTGTAAGCGACCATTTCCTTCTCCTTTTCTCTCCAAGACATGACGACCTTGGCCTGCAACAACAAATCACATAAAGATGCAAATATTTCAGCCAAACTTAGGAATTGTCGTTACCAATTCGTCGGTAAGCTCTTCCTTGGTGACCACCGTCGACCAGACCACTTCTCGATCCGAGGAAAGATGAGCGGCGATCCCGGCAGCAAAGTAACTAACTTCGATATCAGAAGAGTGCATCAGTTTCCTGAAATGACAGAGAGAGAAAGGAATATTATTTCGTTTCAATGTGGATTTTTTTTCTCGTGAAACTACTTTAAAAGGTGGAGGAAGTGGTCGTCCATGAGGCGGGAGCGGATGGAGGAGACCTCGGCGATGTTGTTCAGCAGGCCGAGGACTTTTGTCTCGACGCACATCTCATCGGGATACTTCTCGAGGACGGCCAAGAACAACTCCATGCCTCCCTCGTCCAGGAAGACTTGGCATGTGGAGGGACTCTCGTCCGTGAGGTTCCACAAGGCCGACAAGGTGAACTTGAGCGTGACGTCTATATGGTTCTCCATCCCCAGCCTGCTTTTGACCATGGAGAGCAGCCTCTGCATGTAGGGTCGGTTAGAGCCAAGTTGCGAGGTTTGAGCAGTCGTTATTCGGGCAGCTAGATAAAATAAAATGGTCATTCAATAATTTCCATTTTCTTTTTTTTGCAAATACGGACTCTCACCTAAAATTGAAACGACTGCGACCGACATTTTGTTCATCGCGTTGTCTTGCCAAGCGCACAAGCAATCCATGACCAGTCTGGCGCACCGGTAACGGTCAAACGAGACATCTTGGAGTACCCTGGAGAGAACAATGGTTACAAGGTCCTTCCAATTCTATGCATGTCAACGATTTCACGGCCATGCATTTGCTTACCTGTCGCTACAAACCGTGAGGAGAATGTTCTTCTGGAGTTGCTGGTGCTCCGGGAAGGCCTCCATTGCATCGAGAGCAGTAGAGACAATCTCCTTGAGGAGGTGAGGATGTACGTGTTTCTGTCCGAGCTCTCCTTTGGATAAGTTGTACATGCATGCCGTCGCAGCCATTTGTATCCCGAAAACCGTCGGGTACTGCCTTGCGGCTATAATAACAAGCTGAAACCAAAGTTGTATTGGATTCTGCTATAAGAAGTACATTGATAATTACCTTTATGATATCTGGCCGGGCCATCGCGAAGCCTTGAGTCAAGCGAAACAAGTAGTAGAGACTCTTCTGAATGTATTGAGGTCGGTGTAAGTAACGGCGCATGGCTTCAGTGATCTGATTTTCGTTGGCACTTCCGGTAACAACGTACTTGTTTCTCTTTGTCGTCTCGCAATTCGCTGTTGTGAAGATGTCGGCACGGCAGAGTTCGCTAAGCATGAGACCCACGAAAGTGAGGTCCTTGTGATGCGACAAATATGTCTCGAGCAAATCCAGATCGGTGAGCTCCTTTCCTGACAAATCGAGCGACTGGAGCTTGGGTAAGGCTTCAGGATGGGCCAGCAGATCCCAAACTTTGAGACGGCCTCCGGAAATCACATCGAAGGGGTTCTCCTTGGTGTCGGATATGTCGAGATGGCGCAGTTCCTCGAGTTCGATCAAGACCTCGACTGTGGCCTCGCTCGCACTCGACGGCAACTTGAGCCCGTGCATTGACAGGCTTTTCAGCCTCGACTTGGCTTTTCGCAAGGCAGAAATATCGGTGACTTTGGTCTCGGAAATGTCCAGACTCTCCAGGAGCGGCAAGTCCTCCACCACCATTTCGAGGCTGGTCTTGTTGAACTCCGTCCTCGCCACGTTGAGGTTGGCGAGTCCCTGAAGCCGGGAAAGAGCGACAACAATGGTGTGCTTGTTTGTGTCGACGAAAGTCGACCTGGCGACGTTAAGGCTCCTCAAGTTGGCGACCGTCCACTCATTGAGACAACCGATAAGATCAGTGACGGTGGCTTTGGACAAAGAGTTGACTTCAAGTTCGACGATTTTGTGACCTTTGAGGACTCGAAGACCGCGGGTCGACAGCTTCGAAGCGTCGGGTATCTTGACCGTCCTGAGTCGAGTTCGTTCGGCGTCGAAGAGCGTGATGACGAGATCGGTGATCAGTCCCTTTGAACACAGCTTCGCCAAGAGTTCCTCAGATAACTCGGTGTGGAAGAATGGGTCGTCGTCTTCGCTACTAGGAATGCGGAACTTCATGAACTTAACCGGGATCGACTTGGGATCGGTTCTGGCAGACTCGCTACGGTGCAAGGACTCTTCGAGCTTTTTGTGAAGCTGCGTCAAAGCTTCCGTGAGAACAGACTTTGACACGGGGCCATCGTGATCGCCATGATCGTCCGCAACGTCTTGCATTTCAACATCTTGACTAGATGAGGGTGTATCCACCGGGTTTTCCGATTCTCCAGATGCCTCTTCGGAATCCTCCTGGCTTCGATCAGTCAGAGTTTGAGGCCGCTGCTCGTGCGTGATGCAGACGACGTTCAGGTTCTCGCAGATGAAGTCGAGGCAGACGCTCTGGAGAGTCGAGGGGCTGTCTAGGTTGGTCTTCGGGATCAAGTCGCTCGCCGACGGGGTGGCCGCGTCGTACATCTTGGTCAACTTGTACTTGGCACGCTCATGTGCACAAATAAAGATTGTGATTGAGTTGTTCTTGGACAAACTTTTCGAGGATTTATTTTTATAGATCTCAGTGAGACTGAGCACGCAGAGTTTGTCACCTTTTGTTCTTCAATTTTCATCAGTTCACGCTCAGCTCAGCTGATTTTGTCCTCATTATTTGCGTTGCGTCTGCGTACAGAGCAGCACAAGGCTTGGAGCAGCAGACAGGCCCAAGCGTCCCAGTTACAAAACATGGCGGGAAACGTGCGAGAAAAATATGCTAAATAAAAATTAAAGCAAATAAGTATTAACATCACTTTTAAAGAGAGGAGCTAAAATTCGATGAAATACGAGCCTTGAAATGACTAGGGCAACTATCAAATTAAAAGTTCTGTCACAAAAAGTCACAACAGATCGTCGTTTCTCGTTGATTAGATATTTTTCAGGATTTTTTTATGGAAATTGATTTAATTTTTTCTGTTACATTTTCTTTATCCTACAAAAATCATGACAACTGCCTTTTTTGGAAAAATTAAATCGATTTTAAAAATGTGTACACATGTGTGTGACGTGTGATTTCTTTTAAAACCTAGGACGTAAGAAAATGTTTGCTGCTGATTTTATTGCATAAATATGCGTTCCGGACACAACGTCACCAAAAAGAACGGCAGGAGCATGGGAATCAAGAGGCTCTGCTGGTCCTTGATGCTCAACCGGTTTATCGTCGCCATTCTTATCATCTTCATTTTGGTCCTTATATTCGTGATCAAGATTGTATTCATTGGTACCACGGGCGATCTGAGTCAACAGGCAAATCTTTCAGAACACTTTAAAGTTTTCTTTTCGCTTTATTTTGGGTCCTCTCTTTCAGGAAATCGATCGCGCCCGACTGAAAGAGCTGAACCCGTTCAAGAATATCGACGAAATCAAGGCCATCGCTAGGAGATGGTATCAGCCTCGGAGGTCAATACTGAACCGAGTGTGTGACAATATAAAAGGTAAACAAAAGGCGGCCTCACCGAAACAACAGCAGCAGCAGGGGGCGAGGCCGCCAGACGGGTTAATCCCTTTCTGAAGTAGAAATACACCCAACAGTGGTTGTCGTTTTTTTGAGACCACGAATTGATTCGGCACTATTTGCTTTCGATAAAGGCTTAGTTGCCAGAAAAATCGGGAAAATTTGCTGTTGTCGTCTCCGAGCATTTTTAAACACTTTTTATGTGTATTTATAGTATTGCTCTATTTTCTAAAACTAGCTTGACTTCACATGGTCTTCATTATGCAGACATGCATCAATGTTACTTTTGAAAAAAAGAGCCCAATAAAGGCCAGCATCATGGCATGACGTAGGTCATTGTCGACCCCAGTCCTCAGAAATATATTGAGAACGAGAGGGGTATGGAGATGTACTCGTTTTAAACATGGGCTATATACAGCTGCTCCATATGTGGGCACTTTTAGCAGATTGGAAATTGGAAGGAGCGCGAGTGAGCGGGAAGGCTTTTAGGCAAATTGCCTTTGACACTTTTTGTCACAATTCTGAGCATATCATGACAGGGTTGAGATGAGTTGGAGCGAAGAGGGTGATCCCGTCCTAAGCCACATGATCTCCTGTCTGAGTCTTTGAACACCTAAATATTTGTGAGCCACTCTAATTCACATTCGTGCTTTGATTTCCAGACGATCGAGTTCTTGACAGTTTGACACCAGCAAAGGGAAAATGGCAAAGTTACATCTGGTACAACTTCGACCGGAAGTACAGCTTTTGCGGCGTCGCCAAGGTCGCCAGCTCTACTTGGAGATCACACAATCGCGACCTCGTCGGAGCCGAGCGTTTTGATGCCTATTTAAAGGTTAATATGGATTGTAGAAACATTTTCTCATTTAATAAATAGTTGATTTTGATAGGAACTTACTAGGCAAAACATTGGACACTTGTGGTATTCTAAAGTCTCTTATCACTTTTATCCACTGCCGGAGAATATGACGATCCCGGAGGCCGCGTCGGAGTTGTTGACGATGGTCTTCGTCCGGCACCCGTTCGCAAGATTTGTGTCATCCTATCAGGACAAAATCTTCAATGGTCGGTTGTCCAAGTGTGAGTACAAATATTACGTCAATTGATTTAGAAGCTGTACTTTGCACATATAGCAAAATTAATTGTACTGCATATAATTAATCCCCGAGCATAGGAGATTCTCTGGGTAGGAAAAAGGAGTACGAGTAAACCCCCATCTAAATATGGTGCTGGTCCATCTCAGATATGCCGTCATTCCCAATACTTTGTTTGTGGTATCAGTCAGAATGAAACACTTGGACTGTGCTCTTATTGTACAATTGTTGGAAACGAAGCAATTGTTGGAAACGAAAAAACAATGGTAACAAATGATTCGTTTGGAGCATGAAACACCATTAGAGACACTTAAGCGACGGTGTTACTACAATCTCCATTCCATTTCTTATCGACTTCTTAGTGATGGAATGGTGGGAAAACAAACCATAATTTTCTGTAGAGTAGAGTGTATATGTAACGAAGTACAACCAAAGCTGACTTGAATGGCATTAGTTGGGCCCGAAATAAATGCTCGGCCTCGGGGGAAAATATTGCTTCAATATTCATGCACTTTCAAAATTGTCAATCTTACTGACTCACAAGATTTTAGCCAAATTTCCCCTGACACCATCTGGCTCAACAAAGAACTCGTACTTTTGGTGTGAATGGGCTTTTTCAAAATTGAAACCTTAATTAATTAACCGGAAATGTCACATCAATTGATTGATGAAATAAACTTCCGGTTGTTGTTACAGTAAACAGGTACATTATCAACAAGTACAGGACGAGAACCAAAGACATGCGGCCGAACGACAAGATTGCCAAGAAGCACGGATTACTCGGTCACGAGGAGGAAGATCGCGATCGTCCGACTCCGCTCGAGTTCAGCCTCTACGTCCTGGACGAGGCCGCCAAAGATGGGATTGAAAATCTGAACCCCCACTGGCAATCCCAATGGGGTTGCTGTCCCTTCTGCACCTTGGACTTTGACATTGTCGGTCATCTGGAGACATTTGCCGAAGACATGGACTTCATCGTGGAGGCCATGAAATGGCACGTAAGTTTGTCGACTCGAGGCTGCAATCGAATATTTTTCAGTGGGGTCGTCATTTTTCAGGGAGTCCTCCAGGATCGGCATGAAAATCGCGCATTGTCGACGGACAACGCTTCGGAGCGAAAAATGAGGCAATTCTTCAGCCAACTGCCCAAAAATGTGACATGGCAACTGTTCAAGCTATACGAATTGGACTTTTTGATGTTTGGCTATGGAGGTCCTGAGCAATGGTATGCAATGGGATATTGAAATAAAATTCACTTGATGATCGTATTCATTTTATTTAATTGCACCACATGTGGTCAAATCAGAATCACACACGTGATTCAAAATTCGCATGTTATCTACGAATTTCAGAATTAAATCAGATGGTACAGCCTATACAATTATTTTTTATCCTCCCTCTTTGCCATTGACCTTGTCTCGCCAAATCTCGGTCAATTTGAAATGAAACTATGTTCCCCGAAATCACTTGACCACGAATCGTATCATATGCAGCCACATATTAAAAATCTGCAAAAAGGCACTGTGAAACTTCACACTTTTTTCACCATTCCTCTCATCCATGAAACAGCTTGTTAACTACAGCTAACGGTGATGTCGGTGAACTTTTGAATTTCACATATTTTTTTTAATTGACAATTGAAATAGTCCATTTGTAACAGAATGATATTGTTATTGGTAATGTTATTGAGCTCATTTTCTTTATAGCGATTTCCACTAAAATCTGGCTCATAATATTCGTTGTGTAGAAAAAAATGAAACAATTGAACCTCAAAGTGCACACTTTTTGTTGTGATTACATGAACATAAATCCTCTATAAAAGGACGCAAGAAATAAAGGGTGGTGGGGAATTTCTTAGCCACTATAATTTTTTCCTTTACTTTAGTTTCTCTCTGCTTTAGAGATGAGCTATTGTTTCAATCCCTCTTTTGCAAGTGAGTGAAATTATGCATTAATTATGTCATTCATAACATTATTAAGTGAGGTTGTTATCCCCATGTGATGTGAGTTTAACCTACTTTCTTCACACGACTAGACGATGTAATAAAATGTCAGGTTTTAATCATTTCTCGGGAAAACTAACGTATCTTTTTGCAAGAGGTTTATTTATTTATATTAAGCATCATCGTCTTCCAATTTCACAAGTTTTTATTGATCGTCCTTTTTCAAAGGGCGAATAAATTAAAAATCCTTGATTTTTTTGTCAAGAACAAGGACAAGATCATCATCTGTAATTGCGTCAAAATCCAAATCTATTTCATTTCTTCGTAAGTCTATTCTTCCAGTCCCCTGAAGGGTTCAATTTTCTAAGTATGAAAATATTCTACGAGCACGTAGATATTTTAATTTTTGCCTGCAAAAAATCCCTTCGATGAGAAATAGAAGGAGAACTCAGAGACTGCAATTTTGAAATTGGCAATTTTCATGGTCGATTTCGTTTTTGTCATTCGAGAATAATTGAATCCTGAAATAGTAGACAAAAAATGATTTCGATCTCTGGTAGCTCTGCTTCGACCCTCAGCTAAGTTTTGAGAGTTTTCTCAGTTTTCTTATTTTCTTCGCTTACGTTTTGTTTTCAAAACAAAAAAAAAACAAAGTAAAAACTCAAAATAAAATGGTGTCAGAAGTGGCGAGATTTTGATATGACAAGTGAAAACCAGAAGCTGGTGAGGATTGAGTGGTGACCCGGTCTCTTGAGCCTGCCAATGCTGGACGAGAAGAAAAATCATTGACTTGATAAATGAACTGATTTGGCTGCCGCGGGAGACACATTCCCAAACCAAACTTGGTCGAAAGAAATCGCTCCAGTTTTCGGAATCAACTACAGCTCAACAACAAAAGGCAAGTCCGAGACCAAGAGATTGAAGTCGAACTTTGCCGCGCCCAAAATATTTTGAGTGGTTCGATTTGGTTATCCTTATCAGCTTGCCAAGAAAAGCGAGGGAAAGGAAAGAGAGTGAGACAGAACGGATAAGATTCTGTACCGAGATTTTCTTTTGACCCGACCGTTCGAAGCTTCAAACTGGAGATTGCTCAAGAAGGATCGCATCGCCTGTATTTAAAAATACACGCGGTCAAACAGGAGATTGTACTGTAACTAACCCCCTCGAGGCAAGGCACTAGCAGATCTCACCGCATAAAATAGAAAATTAGACTGGACTGGACTCTCGACTCGACCAAGACTCGAGAGTTGGGTGCCAAGTCTTAGTCAACTTTTATAGATCCTTAAGCTGGGTCTTGGTAGGTGCTCAAGCTGGAAACACGGTCGGCTTAGACTCTGGAATCGCCTATCTAGTGTCGTATCAATGTATGTTTTTCTAAAGACCTGACTGATTTGATTTCGGATGTCGGGGGAGGGGAGGCAGGCGGGAGGCCCACCAATCTCAGTTGATCGTCGTGAATCAAAATGTGGCCGTAATAACTTCTAATTTTCTCGCCCTTGTTCGTCCTGTCCAAAAATTGACCGTGATCAGATGACGGCCTTAGGCCTTGTGGAGGTATTGAAAATGGGGAAATTCCAGCCAGCTTGAACACCTGATCATCTGGATGGATTTTCTTGATCCTGTATTTTTTCGAATAATTTCCACTGGTGGCCTGAGATTAAAGCGGCTCATGGCATTTCAAATTAGCGCAAAATGATTAATGCATTTGAAAATAGTGGCAAAGCAAAGAAACATGGATAAATCGCTAAACACTATAAATATCTAGTACAAACATCACGCTGATTACCAATTTTCCAGGTTATGCTCCAGTCCTCAACAATTTACTATTTAATTCCAAACCTGCATCGACTGTTAATCGAGAAAGGCACTAAGAGTATTAAGTTTTACTTTTTTGTTCTTTTCCAGACTCGACTTAATCGCCTTGTAGAAAACTCCGATCACATCCAATGTTTTGTTTCTAATACGCGGGTTATCCTTAACAAGATTAGAAACGTCAGACGAGAAGACATATTTTATACCGACATACTTATACCTGCCTACCTACCCTACATCCCAAAACCCAAACTGGTTTGGCAAGAAGGATTCGAATGGCTTGACCCACCATCGTTGAACGGTCGGGTAGTTAAAAGTCGCTTTGCAGTTTCCAAAGCGAAAATACTCGTATTATCCCGTTGGTTTTGTGCGCTTGAACACGTCCAAACCGACGTTCGCCGAGCGACTCGCCGTTCGGCAAACGGTGATCTCCAGCTTGAGCGAACTTCGGACTCCTGGATCTGGATGCTGGAGAGAGAAAATTCCTGAGCCCACATGTGCGTAGTGGGATAATTTATGATTAGAGCCCGAGTTTTCTTATAATTAGCAGGACAGAGGCAAATTGCAGCCAGTTCTCCCGTGAAAATCCAGTGCTAAACAACAAGTATTCCTCCAATCTAGCAATGGTAGCAAGACTTGAAAAACCAGGACTTTAACAGTGTCAAGAAAGAAGTCGCCCCACCGTCCACGACTGACCGGACTTTAATCCCTGCAAGAAGGTGCATCAACCAGACAGGAATGCTCAGCTATTGGCTTGCCTGAATCGGCGATGCACCATGGAAGAAAGTGATTGTGAAAGGACAGTGACGAAAGTATCGTCCACATTTTTAGAAGCTAACGATCGGGCTTTGCCGCTTAATTTGTGACGTACTTACACACAAGAACTATTCAACTACGGGTTCGAGAACTTCATATAGACTGCCAACGAGAAATCGAAGTGAAGTGCGAGGAGGTAGAGAGCAAAACCAGTTTGCTCAAGCTGGACCACAGTAGAGCGTCCAAAACCAATTGATCTAGTTCCTTAAGGGGCCACAGACTCTTTGAAATCCAGGATCGACTGTTCGCTCGTCGGGTGGTCAGGAATCGAGAATCAGAATCAGTGAAAGTCAAAACGAGTCTAGTCTCCGTCGGCCAGCATAGGAAAAAAGTTGTGACTAGATACCTATAGAGTGGCCAGCCTCAAGCCGTGATAACACCAGCACATGGTGGCGCGAAAACAAAACAGTTTATAACAGCTTCAAATCTCAACCCATTATCTGGACATCCATTCAGGTAAGTCTTTGCCCATCATTCAATCCTAACACTCTCTATACTGAGCGATTCTTATACCGTTATTGATTAACTCTTAGGACATACAGATATTTATGTAGATACTTAGATACTATGCCTTCAAGCATTGCATTGAAATTCTGGAAAAATCAAACATCTGCCCCTACATAAACATATATATGGGTCAAGTCCGATTATTCCATAAAATAGCCGTTTCCCAATTTAATTTTGAAGGCCATTTTAAGGAAATATCAGCACCATAAAAACTGGATTGGTGCATCTTTTTTGTATTTGTTGAATCAAAGTTCAAACAAGCGTGGAGAATTTCTTTCCCCAGATTAGGGTACTCATGTGTAAAGAACTTAGTCTCTCGTGATAATGTACAAAACTTGATCTTGGAGCAAGCTGAAATTATAAGTTATTTAGAAAAGATAACGACACCATCTCGGGTCATTTTCATTTGCTGCAGTGTTGAATAAGAAATGAGTGGTGTCCAAAATAGCTTGATAGTACGATGGCTGGTAATTTTTATGCTTCATGAGCTCTGTCCTTAATCGATCGTCATTTCAGATCGAGTGGAAAAAATCAAGTCTCTACATTTTCACCCGCGAGCACGTAGTGCTCGCAGGGTCTAAATTCTACTTTCTTGAGGAAAGTTCTTCGGCCCTTTCCTCAAAATTGCTCGTTTTGGCGAAACAGTGCATTTCTCATCAAAGCTTGCTAAAAAGCAATTGATTACAATAACATTTGGAATGTTTTGATGCTCACGCGCACGCACGCACCGACTGGGGTGCGTGCACGCGTGAATGCTGAAAATTGTAGACACTTGCTAAATGTAATTATGAGATTAGTCACCTTGGCGAGTGGGTTATGATGGAACGAATGTTCCGTCTTGTTTCTGGCAAGAATTTCGCTGACAGTCGATTAAAATTCCTTCCCTTAAATGCAACTAAGTGGCCAAGCGGCGTTGACATTTCAAAAAAAACGAAACATGAAAGAAAAGAAATTCCAGGCATCTTTCTGACCCCTTTTCAATGTCAGGATCATCCTCGCTCGCCAACCTGAAAATACCGTTGGATGCCAATAAAATTTTAGCACCCCATTTTTTTGCAAAAAATGCATTTCCTCTCCATCTTCACATGGTTGGAACAAAGCTGACCTTAGACCCTGAAAAGCCATCCAGGAAAATGGTTAAAAACGGATATAGTGCGCAAAATGGCAACTGCTCAAAACTTTTTAAAGTGTAACTTAAATTTGATATCAGCCTTTGAAAGAAGTTTTAAAATAGTTCTTTTTGTGCTTGTCAACAATTTCTCGCAGATAAAATACTCAAGAGACAGCTAAAAACACTCTTTTCTTCTGTATGAGCACCGGACGATAGGTTAAAGTGCTGATTTTTTACGATGCTTAGATTGACATTTTTCGGGAGAAAACCTACAGTGGACTAGTTTTCTACCCGCAAGCCAACCAAGCTGGTCGTTTTAGTTTTAGTTTTATGACACTAACGAACGAGGGCGTCCTTGACCTGCTCCCGGGATGGTGGAGTACAAAAGTAAATGCATAAAAAATTGAAAACTTAAATCTCAGCCGTTTGTTTCTGACATTAATTTTTGCCTCGCGAAAAACAAATACCGCAAAATGTTTTTAAAGGGTTTCCCCCTTGCTCGCAAAATTTATTTTCTGTCACGCCAATCTGATTTGAAAAATTGCAATCGTTTTGTTTGTAGAGAAACCAATGGTGCATAATGGCGCATATTTCTGCGGTTTGCCCTTCTTCAACATGTTTTTTTTTTGTGTGAAATTACAGATTATGCAGATAACAAAGAAAATATCGTGATTTTTTGCTAGGCAGTTATTTTCGCTGATTGGCTCATTCGATAATTAGGTTCCAATTAATGTAATTATGTAACAATTTATGAAAAAAGTGCCAAATTAAGCTGACACTACTAAAAGTGACTACTGCGTATACATGCTATCTATCTAGTTGAATTCTAGATTTCAGTGACATTCTTTGCATGTTATTTTGTTTTTTAGACTCGAGGAATTTTCTGCTTTACAGGAAAGTGGTGAAAAGAGGAGGTGTTTAAAGCTGAGGTTTCTTTTTCAAATTTCGCGGGTTTTTTTGGCGGCCTCCGTTGCTGCGGTTGAAACTGGTTAGGTTTAGCCATAATCGTAATCGTAAATTCGAAGGTGAGAGACATTAGAACCAGATGTTGCAAATAAAAGGTAGGCCTAAAATTAATGGAAACGGCCACACTTTTGGCGCGCCACAGAAAGTGGCCACAACTGTTTGAGGATACGAGATTTTTTTAATTCCCAAAGCAGATTATGTTTGTGAAACTAGATTGGCAGTACAAAATACTTACTTTTCATCTTTACAAATTCAAATGCAATGTTGATTTTCTCTTGTCGGCAACAGCAAGGGAAGGAGCTGATAAAAAGTAAAAGTAATACAGAAATGCATTTCAAAATTCATCAGTAGAATCTAAAAGTGACGTAGCCAAAAAAATACTTTTTACTCGGCTAACCATCTATTTACATGACAAAGGTACTCAATGTTTGTTTGATTTCGATTACCTGCCGACAAGAAAAGGTATCTGAAGGGGACCTCAGCCGTAGTTTCAATTGCAATTCGCAACAGGCGCCATCTACCACCATGGGCCAGAAATATCAAAATGCACTTGCTTTGCTTGCTGCTCAGCTCTCAGTGAAACTCGTCCTGACAGTGTGAAAAATGTCTTCCCGTCTTTACCATTTCATGTTTAATTTTGCTTATGGAATAAATATAGTCATTATTTAAAGCAGGGCATCCCTTTGATCCCATGCATTTGATTTGATTACACTGTTCTTGTTCAGGCAACACATAGGATTAATTTAATGTGCTTAACCACTACATGTAGATGTACCAGCGTAGCTTTTGGAAAAGTGGGGCAGCATCAATGGGAACCCTTTTTAGTTTTTGCCTTCTTACACAATGCGATTGCACTTCTCTTCCGAGCTTGGCTTGGTTGTAAATACCTAATACTAAGTAGATGTACTTATGAAATAGACATAGGCATCCAAAGCTAGTTCATCACAAATTATCAGCGAATTACCAATGTTGGATACTAACTATCAACTAATTATTCAGCTTAAGCTATTAACTTCGTGGAGTCTAAATCAAACCGACGTTGACTGGCAATTATTGAGTTAATGAATACTCTTAAGCATAGCAACAACGCTCGCTTCGCTCGAAGCACCGCTCTCGACGTTTTTGCCGGGCGAATCTTGAAATAGCTTTGACCTGCATGAAGCGTGGCCAGTCTTGCACAAGACCGAAAAACATGCCATACCATCCACACACTCATCCCCCAGCAACAAGAACAAAACACGCGCCATTATGCTGCGATTAGACCTTGGTGAGGTCACGGCTCGGAAAAAAGTGCATTGTCCATTGCAAATCTGTCTTCCAAGATGGCTCAGGTCGGATAGGATCCCCATAAACCCGTTCGGTAGAGAAAGTTTTAAGTAACTCTGTAACAACAAGAAAGTCATACTTATGCCTAAACATCTTGGTGTGGAAGAATGCATGCAAAATATGTGAGGAAGAAAAATCTGCCAGCTTTTATTTTGAAACTCATATTTCCACAGAGGAAAAAATTTAGTTTCCTCGACCCGACTTCGAGATGGAAAAAATCTCAGCTATTTATTTATTAAAATAGACTCATAGGGAACAGCCGCATGTAGATATCTAATAGAAATGTAGAGAATTCTTGTAGAGACTATTTCAGTATTTCTCGATATCAATCGTAAGAATTTTTTGCGAGCGACAAATACCATCCAAGTACATCATGGAGAGACGACCCCTTTTGGGTGTTGAAGCAGGAAAAAAGAGGATCAAAAATAAGTCGAAAATGGTTTGAATGGTAAAAAGTCAAAAAGTGCATTGTTCAAGTCAGTAGATATGTATGAAACCTGAAAAGGAAATATTTTCCCGCCACAGGAATCGTGAAAACGTCAGTAGTAAATCTCTTCTTGTCACATCAAATAATGTTGAGCCAAAAAAGAATGGAACGCTCGTCGTCGGCAGACAAGACTGAAAATATGAACGAGGGCACCCCGCAAAAATACCCAGCTAAATGAATAAGATGAATGTACTTCCATAGTTGGCTAATTAACTGACATTAATTATTCTATATTATCCTAATTTGTTGGTGCAGAAACATGCAATGCTTTGTTTGTTTTCCTTATCCTTTCAGCTTGTCGCGGTACTCTTGTGAGGTCTGAAATGAACTTTGTCTTTAACAATTAGATAAAATACACGAAGCTAGAGAGTTGCACTTTTTATCTGGTTATCAAAGCCATTTCCTTTCTCTTTCTTCCACCTTGGACAACTATTGTTAGAGTCAGCCATCCTAGAAATGGGATTTATTTTTTGCTCAAAATGCCCAATTGTGTCCTTTACCAACTAGACCGTAGTCGCAGTGGCAACAATTTACAATTATATATTTGGACGAACTTTAAATTAAAATGATTTAAGGGTTGAGTAAGAAAAAAGTTTACTACTTTTAACACAACACTGTACGTTACATACTTGACCAATAAGTCTAATTTCTTTCATAGACTATTGACATAGCTCCAAGATTTGTGCAACATAAAAAGATGTTTGATATCTCAAAATCTCTGATGGAAAGTTTTGAGATTTTACTGAAAAGTCAGTTTTTTGGTCTGGATATAAAAGGCCAAGTTGTAAAAGTACAGTTTTTGGCTTAATTTGGTTGCTCAATGAAACAAACAATTTTTTTTTGAAAAGGTAAGACTTTGCCAAATTCAAATTGGTCTGAGGCTCATCTGAGTCAAAAGTTATAAGCATTTAAAGTGATGCCATTAGCATTAAAAAAAGCAATATTAGCAATCTCGAATTTTCTTCCAGAACCCAAAAATTATAAATGCAATAACTTGCTTAATTTTGAAGTTACAAAAACAAATGATACCATTTTAAAATTGGCATGAGAAGGCCTTCAATTAATAGACAGGACTTTCGTTGGAATTTCCAAAAATAAAAGGTCCAGCCTGAAAAATGTGAAAAAAATTGATCCATAAGGGTAAAATCAAGAATTTTGCAAAACAGCTTGCAGATGCCTTAGTTTTTAAGAATATGTTCAAAGTTTATGTTGCAAATAATCTTGGATATATCTGTCATCTTTCGGTTAAAACCAAAACTATGGGTCACCTTTCATTATTATACAACAGTGCAACAAAAGTAGTAAACTTTTTTTTTACTCAACCTCTATTCAACAAAAAGTGGGTGGTCAAGGTGGTCAACGTAGGTGTCTCCATTGCGGAAGTTTCTTACATTTTTTGCGTAGATAACAATTTCCCCATAAACTTTTTTTTTATTTTTGTTGCAGAATGATTCCAAATCGAAATATCTGGCTAATCGCGACGATATTGGCCACGGCGATTATTTCAGCGACCGTCAGCGACGTCCTGGGTAAGTCTCCTCTCAAAATTAACTTTCAAAAAGAAAACTCATCTCTGTCCATTTGAATAACTTCAAGTCACAAAGCAAAAGTTTCCGGACGCTAACTTACGGTATCTAGATGGCTAGAGCTAGAGGACCACCGAGCCTCTCTGACTTAACTTTTTGAGTGTGCAGCAAGTCCATTCGTCCAGAGAGACAGCAACGAAGCCAACTTTGAAACAAGGCAGAATGAATAGGAAAATGTATTATTGTCTTTCTAAAGCTAACCCGACAAACTTCTTGGCATCCATACCCTACCATTTTTTTCGACGACAGTAGTCAACAGGCTCCCTTGGGTTTAAGTGGGGACTATTTTATTTTTAGCTGGAAGCCTCATTTACTGAAGACCCTCGTAGCTAGAGAGCTTGAGGAATTGTTGGAATTTAAACTCTGTTTCCTTTGAGACATGAGAGAGGAGATGCAGACAATTTTTTAAAGGCCGGAGAAAAAGTTTTTTGAAATATACGACTCTTCGAAAAACTTTTGCTCTCTCTCGTCGGTAGCAACAGATGTCGCGAAGAAAGAGGAGAGTTACTTCAATTTAATTAGAAAATATAGGTATAGGGTGTTGACGAAGTGTGTCACGGTTTCTTGGATTTTCAATAGTAGATAAATTCGACCAAGAATGATGCAGCAGGCTTGAAAAATATTGGCTTTGAGCTTGTCAAAATTGGTTCCCCCGGAGATTTCAAAAAATGTCGACGCCCGAGGCCTCCTCCAAAATCCAATTTAGTTTTTTCACTGCACCTTGATTGGGAACGATTTTTCCTGCCAACCAACATCAACTCGCTTCCGGTTGAAAAGCAAACTTGTGTACGACAACAACAAAGGAATATCAAGCCTTTTTGTAACGACGAGCCGACTGAATCACGTTTTGTACATAATCGTGAAACCCCGCTCGCAAAATGGACTTTTTAGAATCAATTATGAAATACGCACTATCGAAGAAAACTCGTGAAATTCAAATTAGTTTGTGCACCGCGCCCGGCAAATATCGGAAAATGCAACAAGGAGTAAAATTACGTTTCACTTTCTTTCTTTTTTCTAGCAAAGAAAATAAAATCGGCAAACCAACGAATTTTGCTTCTTGTTTGCTACCAAAAAAGACTTATTTGAAGTTGACACTTACTCCTTCTTGCATTTTCTGTTCCAGAAGATGATCCTCACGAGCGAGTCAAGAGGGATCAACTCAGTGATCGCGAATTTCTGGACGCTCACATTGCCCACCTTCTCTACGACATCCCAAGGAAGATCGACAATGCCCAATTCGAGTCTGAGAAGGACCTTCGGCTCGCGGTCGCAAAGAGAGTGACGCAGGGTTGGAGCATCGTGATTGCATCCTGGAAGGACATCCTGTCTGACTATGTCGAAAACAACCGGACCCTCGGCAACCTTGGCGACTACACCGTCGTCTACAACTATGGATTCTTGGCCGCCTACGGAGTGGGTTTCGGTTACCCCCTGCTTCTGGGATTGCCCGATGATACTCTTGATTGCAATTCAGGCGACTGGACCTACCTCGTCAACATGTACAAGCTGAACAACGGCCTCGGGGAGTTACTGGCCTCCGGCCTCCCCAAATCCGCGGTCAGGTCGATCGTCAACGAGTTCTCCCTCTTCGCCAACGCCAAGCTCAAGTGCATCATCGACAGGAACAAGGACAACGAGGAGGCGGCCGACGTGGAGTTCGCAATCGAGAAGCTGATCAAAGCCATGAACCTGAGGTTGGACCTGGCCGAATACTCAACCGCCAGACAGAGATCAGACTACGGCTACATCACGCCGGCGGCGGCTGCAAGAAGTGTGACGGTGAACTCGGGCGTCGTCAACAAGAACAAGAACAAGCCCGAGGCCCCCGTTGCCCCTGTAGTCGACCTCACCAAGGGGTCCGCGGCCTCCGTCGAGGCCATCGGCGATCTCGCGTCTGCGTCAGCCTAGAAGATTTTTTTTTCTTTCCGGGTGTTCTTCTTAAAGTATAGGAAACTAGCTTGCCAATGAATAAATAAATAATTATATCTAATTGTATTGTACAGATATCTTTGTGCTTGCCTTTGATGTTAACCATTTTGTAAGTCCAAAATGAGGATATGTGATTGAGAAATATATATCAATGAATGAATGATTGTGTTCCAAAGTGATTCTTAAAGGGTCATGGTTAGTAACAAAGAGAGCAAACAAAAAACAAGTTTAGGAAAGCAAAAGTTGTTTCTTCTTCTGGGTCTTTGCAAGCGGGTGAATGGTTTTTGATGTTGGATCCGTCTTTGCTAAAAGGCTGCATCCTGCTCTGATTTTGTTTATCCAAAAGCTGTCAATGCTCTGAGACTTGAGAGTGGTTTTCAATGTTGGCAAAAAAGAAAGGTAAATCTCGCTACCTGCGTACGGCAAGGATCCTTGAAAATCCATCGGATTTGCCGTTAACACCCGTATTTTTTGACGAGATTTATGTGTTTTTCTCTCTTTTCCTGTGTGTTTCGTAATCTAAGCAAAACATCCCTTTTGTTGCCATGTTGAATTAATGATGATGAAATATAAGCTTAATTCAATCTGAATTTTTATTGACAAGCAATTTTTCGTGGAATAGTGACTTTTTTCATTGGCTGAAAGGGTGGAAAAGGAAACCCAATTTAATTTAATTCCGAAAACTTTTTGGACGATCCTTTGAGGTCATGTGGCCTCTTTCAATCAGTTTATGCATTAAATCATCCTCGGAACCTTGTCAAAAACAACGTACCCTTGTTGACAACTCCAAAAATAACACACTAGTAGGAGCAAGATCCAAAATGAATGGGGAAACTAAACCGGAAGTGAAGGCAATACGGAGTCCTATTGCTCAGATAAATTTATCTACCTACTAGAGGAAATTGTCTCGATCATAAGGAGGGAAGATTTTGAGGACGATGTACTGCAATCAATTCAATTCCGGTTCATGTCTGACTCGACAAATTTAGAGTCCCGATTTTCTACAACTCTTTCAAAGAGACGAGGTTACTTCAGTGTTCGCATGTGAAGGCATTAAATAAATTAGAAGACGACTCTCCCATCTGTCGTTTTATTCTCAAAGCTAAGGCCGTCGTCTTTGTGGCCTTTTCTAAGGGCAAAACCTTGACTACGTAGAATAAGATGGGATTAAGTACACAATGAAGGCAGAGGATTAGCGGAAATGGAAATACTATATTTTGCGGAGGACAGAGCAGACACGCAAAAAACTTTTTCCCTCCATTTTCATTTTCGAAGAATTGCCGCCATTTCTTGGGCTCTATTTTGGTCGGGAATAACTTTGCTTTTTGTGGTGTCATGAAATCAACGAGTTTTCGAGGAGTTGCAGCGTTGTAGTATTGTACTCAGACCATTAGACATTGAAATGGGAAATGAAGATTGACGAGGTTCCGTGATTTCCCAGCGGATTATTACGAAACCCAAGAGTGGCAAAATGAAATTCATCGACGAAACGAAAAACGTTGACCGACCATTGCTGAAGGTGAAAGTGTAAAACTTGTGGGCATTTAGATTTTAATCAGGCCATGTCCATAATTTCTGGGATTCAGTTGGGAGTCGATGCTATTATCGGATAAGCATCCTGTTCAAGGAGTCTTTTATATTTATGGCATAATATTTACATACTTAGATACTTAGATATTCATGTAGCAATATAAAATTACTTGATTCAATTTCATCTGGTTTATTTCTGATTTTTAAATATTTTCCCTTTTGAGATTGCTTCGATGAGCTCATGATTTATTAACTGGTCAATCCTGGTCTTAGCCGCATTAATCGTTTCCAAATCGAAAACCTTGTTTTTCGCCTTAGACAACTATTTTTTGAAGTGGGTCAAGAAATCAAAACTTGTTTGATCAAATCATTTTCTTCTGAATGCATGCCATAATTAAAAAAAGAAATCTTATACTTGACATTGCATTTCCAGAAGTTTCTTATGAGATGGCTTCCCTTTTTTCCAGAAATAGCGGAAATTAAAACAGGCCTGTCGTATGTTTGCACAGAAAAAAAGTTATGTAGATAGGTAGATTCTATTTAATTTACTTACATTGTACACAGAATCAGACATTCACCCGCGAGCACTTAGCTAAGAATCTAAGTAGATTATTCATCGAATAACAACAAAACAAAATCCCTCCTCTTTTGCTTACTCAAGAAAAAGTTTTTTATGACTATATCTTTCTTCGCGGATGCAGTTTTTGTAAAAGTAAACAGACTGAATTTCATAACCACTTCTTCATTTTCACAAGTTTATTTCGTCATAATTTTCAGACTCAACTCCGTACGTCGAGCAAAACATCGTGGTCCCGCGGCTTCCGGAGAAGACCTTCCTGAAACGGCAGTCTGTCGACTTCAACAACTTGATCTCCTCCGCTCAGGTATCCATTATTTTTGAAAAAAAAATAAGAGCAATCTGTGATTGACTCTGTTTTTTGCCAGAACCTTGACGGCCGCATCAAGTTGCTGCTGTATCGACTGAGATCACAGATCCCTGAAGTGTCAGAAGACATCGAGGGTGACATTGCAATCGCGAACAGAGATCGCGTGATTTTAGCGACTGCCAACTTTCTTGGAAGTAAGTCCATTAATTTTTAATCGCGCCTCCGGGGACAATGAATCAACAGAAAAGAGAGACAATGTGTACTTTTTTCCGAGCTTCATTTATAAGGTTTGTCTTAATTTGCACTCGGTCTCATTTCAGTGGTCTTTGGAATCGCGAAAGCCACCGGCGGCACCACAAATTGGGAGGAGGTGTCAGATGGTAACAAGATCCAAGTTTTTGCACAAATCCTCTACGGTTACGGTTATTGGGGTCCCTTTGCCCTGGAATACGAATCGGCAAAGGTAAGTGTTATTGGAGTATTGGTTTGTGATCTTCAATTTTCATATGCATCTTCAGGTCGATTGCGGCATCTACGAATTTGACCACACAGTCAACGAGTACGAATTCCTGACGCAAAATTACAAGGCAGTCAGCAAAGACCAAGGCAAATTTTATGCCGTCGAGTTCAATCACCAGCTCAAGAAGAACCTTTATTGCATAGTGAGTATATTACATAACAAATGCAACAAATTGTGGGACAGGGTCCTGCTAATCTTGGATTAACTTGCTTCGCTTTGCCCGTGAAAAGTTTTCTCATATTCAGGCATTCTAATTTGCTCATCTCATCTATTTTTAAAGTGGCCACTGGGGAACCTCCCTGTGCCTCCCTGTTCAGTCCAACTCATTCAAAGTCTTCACAATGCAACCCAAGCCTGTTTGGAATTGAAAAAGCACACCGAAACATTTTGAAAACTACTCTCGAGACGAGTTTTCTATTTCAAGCCCTCTCTCCCATCAAAGTTTACTCGTTTTCCTAATGAAAAGAGTTTCTCGAGTCTCACTCTCACCCTAGATACGTAGTATAATAGCAGGAAGGCGGCGCGGCTTTCTTCTAGGGACTGGGGGGGGGGGGGGGGGGGGGAAAAGTAGAAAAACGTTGAAAAGCTTTTAAATGGGCGGGGGGGGCCCCCCCCACAAACAAACAAAAGGTAAAAAAAA
>JAAUYL010008610.1_pt1 | contig 27737 bp, 28 predicted proteins | sample 7278011 | NCBI WGS metagenome assembly JAAUYL01 (sample SAMN14350225, study PRJNA611818) | marine sediment metagenome | isolation source: surface marine sediment (1.8m) | place: French Polynesia: Moorea | collected 2018-08
AAAGCTGGCGCTTTTCTGACCTTTGAAAAAATTGCCGGCGCCAAATCCGGCGCTTTTAGCCAAAAATTTGAGGTTGGCGCTTTTTCGCGAAAAAAATCTGGACACACTGGATTTCTCGTGAAAACTGAAAAGTCAGATTGTAAAATTCTCCAAGCAAGGTGAAGGATTAAGGAACATTCATATCATATCTCGGGCTCACGATGAAACGGCAACCTCTTGGGTTCAGCTGGAAAAGATTCGGTAAGAAAGCTGTCACTGGAGTCGTCCTGGCCGAGCTTTTCGGTGTTCTCGCCTGCTACGTCTTTTATCGAAAGACCAACCGCGATCCCGAGTTTCGATACATTCTCTCCCAGAACTCGATCGGCAGTGGCATTCTGGAAGGATATTACAAGCTCGGAGAAACGTTAAACTCTGAAATTAAGATCCGTGATTACGACAAGGCGCTTTGGAAACAGCAGGGCAAGAGTGTTTAACAAGTGAAGTTCCCAACATTTCAGTTTGTTCATAACGTTTCAAGTTATCATGCCTGTCTCAACCAGAACCAGAGCAGCCAGCAAGAACAGTTCAGTGAGCTCTTCCTCGCCTTCGTCGTCGCCTGCACGGAAAAGATCAACCTTCTCCCCAAAAAAGACAGGTGAAAGTGATCCAGGAGCCGGAGTCAAAAATGTCAGTGCTTCAAAACCCAAGCCCAGATTTAAGGCCAACGTCAAGTTTGTGAGTCCAGCTGTAGAAATGGAGCTATGGAAATGGGCTCTGAATATCAAGCCTAAGCGAAAGTAGAAGGGAAAAAAATCGAGACAAAATGACGGATCGTGTCGTTGCTCTCATTGACATGGACTGTTTTTACTGCCAAGTCGAGTCTCGGGAGAAGCCTGAGCTCCAAGGCAAACCGATGGCGGTCGTGCAATACAATGCTTGGCAAGGCGGCGGAATCATTGCCGTCAGCTACGAGGCCCGGGCTTTCGGTGTCAAAAGAAACATGAGAGGTGACGAGGCCAAAAAGTTGTGTCCCGACATCGTCCTTGTCCAGGTTCCAGAGGTCAGAGGCAAAGCCGATCTCAGCAAATACCGAAACGCCAGCAAAGAGGTCATCAGTGTCTTTATGGAATTTGGTGCCATTGTTGAAAGGGCGTCCATCGACGAGGCCTACGTAGATTTGACCACCCTAGTCACAAAATGCTCCTCTGAAAACTTCGGCAACTGCATCGACAAACTCATCGAGTCCAACACCTTTATTGTCGGCAACACCGGAACGGAAGAGCGCGAAGCTTGGTTTCGAAACACTCTCAACCCTGAAGTCGATGATGCCGGTAATAGTGATGACGTCCGTCTGGCCGTTGGCGCAAATATAGTCGACGACATGCGAGCGGCAGTTTTGCAAAAGACCGGATTCAAGTGTTCGGCAGGAGTATCCCGGAACAAAGTCCTGGCCAAATTCGCATGCGGCTTGAACAAGCCCAACAAGCAGACCATCTTGCCGAGTGATCAAATCGAAGGACTCTTCTCCGGAGTGAAAATTGGAAAAGTGAGGGGTCTTGGCGGGAAGCTCGGCGATTCTGTTTGCGAAGCTTTTAACGTCGAGACGATGGGCGAGCTGGCAAAATTGAGCATGGCCGACCTACAGCTTCAGTTCGATCGCAAAACCGCAAACTGGCTGTTCAACATGGCCAAAGGGATTGATGAGGAGGAGGTCCAGGAGCGTAATTTGCCGAAGAGTATTGGCTGCGGCAAAAATTTCCGAGGACCTGAAATCTTGGACACAAGGGAAAAAGTCGAGAAATGGATGAATTCGTTGTGTCAAGAGCTCTCGGAGAGGCTGATGGAGGACAAAGCTGAGCATCAGCGTGTGGCCAAAACTCTTCATGTCGGTGTCAGCTTGGATCAGACTGGTCATGTTTCAAGATCTGGCCCGTTATTTTCCTATGAAACGGAGAAGATTGCCAAACAGGCAATGCAGCTGATCGCCAAGCTCAACGAACAACCCCCTGCCAACCCCAACTGGAAGCCGAAGCTTCGCAACATCTCCCTGTCAGTGTCAAAGTTTACCGAGCGTGAGGAGGGCAAGGTCGCTTCCATTTCCGAGTTCTTTAAGAATAGCAGCCACCAAGAAGCTCAAGATGTTAATAGTGAAGAGAATAAGGCCGAGTCCAAAGATCAGGAGAGTGTCCAGGCTAAAGAATTGGTTCCATCCTTAGAAAACTACGATCCAAACTTGCTGGAGCTCTTGCCAAAAAAATTGCGAAACGCTGTTCTCAAACGAGTCGAATTTCTAAAGCAAAGTGCTATCGACTTGAAAGAGAACGATGTAGAGGAGACCATCGAGGATAAAAATGAGGCTACGACTTCTGAGGCTGTCGGATTTGAGGTTGCTGAAGAGTTGCAAAAATGCGAAAAGTGTGGCAAATCAGTGTCGCCCTTCGATCTTCCAGAACACTTGGATTTCCACCTGGCTCAAGATTTGCAACGACAAATTCGTAAAGAGGATTTTGGAAAGCGAAAACTGCCAGAGAAATGTGAGGATAAGCAAGAGGGAAACGAGAGCAAAAAGCAGAAGACAATCATGAGTTTCTTCAAGAAAAACTAAATAGCATTCAGCCACAGCTCTTTAGATAGAAAATGAATTGATTAGATTTTACTTTCAAACTGATTTTATGTAAGTTGTAACGAATACACCAATGTGCTTGTAAGTGTCGCCATAATAAAATTTGAATGTAAACGAAACAAATAAAATCTAAAAATTTAATGATTATTTTTGCTGCCGTTGTTGATCCTTGATGAATTCCTGAATCAGTAAGTCCGAGGCAACCCCAGGCGTGATTACGTCTGCCATGACCATATCTTCATATCGAGTCTTTTTGTGTTTGACAGAATTATTGAAAATCTGAAAAAAAATGATTGTGGTGTCAGAACATTTTTTTAAACCTTAAACTTTTTTCCAACCTCTAGTAACCGGTGATGAATGTAATTCCACAGCCACTTTTTGTGTTGCATTGCTCTTCGTCGATCAAGCTCGCCATTCTCAGACATTGTCTCATTAAACTCGTCCAGGATGTCCATGACTAGTTCAAGTCCATAGCCGGTTTTGGATGACATCAAGAGCACCTCCGTTCTCCAGGCGGCACTCTTCGGTTGCATGAACTTCAAGGCTGACACGTATTCGGCCTTTGTCCTTCTCGCTACTGGCTTCATGTCGCCATCACTCTTGTTTACGAGGACAAGATCACATTGCTCAACGATGCCCCTCTTGATACCCTGGAGCTCGTCGCCAGCACCAGGAGCTAACACGAGACAGAGTGTGTCTACCATGTTGGCCACCATATGCTCCGACTGGCCGACGCCAACCGTCTCGACAAGAACTGTGTCATACCCACAAGCTTCACATAACTGAATGGATTCATTGGTAGTTCTTGCGACGCCCCCAAGGTGACCCCGATTCGGAGAGGGTCGGATGTAGGCGTTGGGATCGCGAGACAGCTCCGTCATTCGAGTTTGGTCACCGAGCAGAGAACCTCCTCTACGAGCTGACGAGGGATCGACGGCGAGGACAGCGACTTTGTTCCCCCGCGCGGTCAACATTTTGCCAAACGCCTCGATAAACGTGGACTTGCCAGCTCCCGGTGGTCCCGACAAGCCGATTCGAAACGTCTTCAGTCTTTCGTTGCGAGCATGCTGTGTCACGAGTGTCATGAGTTTTCGAGCCTCGAGTACATTTTCCTCCAGACTGGACTCAACCAGAGTGATGGACTTGGCCAAGGCTGCTCGGTTTCCCTTCAGCAGGTTGTCGTACAAATGTCTCGTCGATGGCTGTAAGTCATCGGGTGTGATTTGAGCAAGATTCTGCTTTGCTGCTGGCTCTGGGACAGCCGTGTGACAGCCACGATAATCACTACATCTGATTTTGCAGGCTGACGTCAATGACGGGCTCAAGAATATAGGAGAACAGGTTGTCCTTACTACTCGAAATACTGAATGAATCAACATTGTGAACTAAGCACTTTTGCTGGTCGTGGTCTCAAATAACTTCTTTCATGACACTGAATTCTTTCGTTTAACCTCTTTTTGCCTAGACAAGAGGGTTACCGACAATTGTCAATTGTCATGTAAATTGACAAGATATTTTTGAAGACTTCGTTAAGTTGGGAAGTATGAAATGTTCTCTTTGAAATGTCATTGAAGTGAAGTTCACTTGCATTTGTTTTGGTCTCAGTAAAATGGAAAGTTTCCAGATCAGTTTCTACTGAAAGATTTGCATTCTTGGCTCTTTTAGTATTGTTTTGACTATTTTTGAATACAACAGCCTGTTCTTTGTTTCTTTAAAGCTGAAAGCTGAGCGGCCGTGTCTGCCTGCCAGCCTCACTGAGCTGCAGCCCACTCAGCATTTTTGGCTTGGTTTGCCTGCGTTCCCCGGCTCTACGAATTTGTTTGAATGGCGAATGCCGGCTACAGTGAAAATCGAACAATTTTTTTGCAAGTGAAACAGCTTCCAAGGTACAGTTGAGTTTACAAGTCTCATGGCTTCTACCGATTCCGGTCCACCCCCAGGACCCCCGGCAGCAGCGCCTGGGCCTGCGGGTGATTCGACTCCGCCACCGCAGCCAGGGATGCCGCCTCAACGTCAGCCACCAGTCGGAGGAGCACCCGGCGAAGCTCCTGTTCCCCCACAAATGCCGCCGCAGGTAGGGATTAATCTTTCTATCTGTATCTCAACTTTTCTTTCAAATTCTCATTTTCCATTCAGTCTGACCTGCAAAAGCTCCAAAATTCCATCAATCAAATGGAGGAGCGGGGTATGACCAACGATCCACGCTACAGCCAGGCCAGGCAGCTCCAGCAGACGATGATGAACAGAACGGCCGCGGCGGCTGGACCTGGAGGCCCCGCGCCGGCCCCGGGATCCTACAACGGAGTACCAAACGGAGTCGGGGAAAATCGTAGCGGCATCCCCAACAACCAGATGCTCCAGTTCAGAGCGCAGTTGATGGCCTACCGCATTTTGGCTAGGAATCAGCCTTTGCCTCAGCAGATCGCCATGGCCGTGTCGGGAAGAAGGTCTGATCAACAGGCTCCAGGAGACAGGGGACCCCCGAACGCTCAGGCTCCTCCTTCTCAGCCGATTCCGTCGATGGCAGGCTCGCCAAGAATTGGCGGCGCTCCTCAACCGGGTCAGCCTCAGCAACAGCAAACTGGCGCCAAGTCGAGCAGGATAACTCCGGTGGCGAAACCGGCTGGCATCGATCCCGTCGTCCTCTTGCAAGAGCGCGAGAATCGCCTAGCCTCCAGGGTGGCCCACCGCATCGACGAGTTGTCCAGCTTGCCAGTCAACATGGCCGAGGACGTGAGGATGAAAGCGGAGATCGAGTTGCGCGCGTTGAGGCTGCTCAACTTCCAGCGCCAGCTTCGGTCGGAAATCGTGGCCTGCACTCGTAAAGACACGACCCTGGAGACGGCAATCAACGTCAAGGCCTACAAGAGGACCAAGCGCCAGGGTCTCAGAGAAGCCAGGGCGACGGAGAAGTTGGAGAAGCAGCAGCGTCTGGAGGCTGAGCGCAAGCGTCGCCAGAGGCATCAGGACTACCTCACGGCCGTCCTCAATCATGGTCGCGAGATGATGAACTTCCACAAGAACAACCAGATCAAGATCCAGAAATTGAACCGGGCCGTCATGGTTTGGCATGCCAATGCTGAGCGTGAGCAGAAGAAGGAACAAGAGAGGATTGAGAAGGAGCGTCTCCGCCGCCTCATGGCTGAGGACGAGGAGGGCTACCGTAAGCTCATTGATCAAAAGAAGGACAAGAGGTTGGCGTTCTTGCTGTCCCAGACCGACGAGTACATCAACCAGCTCACGGACATGGTAAAGCAGCACAAGAAGGAGCAGAAGAAGAAGCTGAAGGAGATGAAGCGGCTGCAGAAGAAGGAGGAGATGGCGGCCAACATGGACGAGAGCTCCAACATGTCCATGGCCGACTATCGCGTCCATGTCAAGGAGATTGACACCGGCAAGGTCTTGAGAGGCGAGGAAGCGCCATTGGCCTCAGAGTTGGAAGCTTGGCTGGAGAAAAATCCCGGATGGGAAGAGGCTCCCAGGGATACTGATTCTGAAGACGACTCTGACAATGAGGAGCGGGAGAAGATGGACGGTGATAACGAGAAGGACATCATCAGCAAAGCCAAGAGAGAGGCAGAGGACGAGGATATCAAGGGTGGCCAAGACTACTACGCCATCGCCCACACCATCTCCGAGTCTATCTCTGAACAATCTGGCCTACTCGTCGGCGGGAAGCTCAAGGAGTATCAGATCAAGGGCCTCGAGTGGTTGGTCAGCTTGTACAATAACTCCCTGAATGGCATCCTGGCCGACGAGATGGGCTTGGGCAAGACTATTCAAACCATTGCCCTGATCACTTACTTGATGGACAAGAAGAAGAACTTGGGCCCGTTCCTCATCATTGTACCCTTGTCGACATTGTCCAACTGGATGATCGAGTTTGAAAAGTGGGCACCCTCCTGTATCGCATTAGCCTACAAGGGATCTCCTCAGCATAGGAGGAATGTACAGGGACAACTTCGTTCTGGTCGATTCAATGCTTTGGTCACCACCTATGAGTACATCATCAAGGATAAATCTGTCCTGTCTAAGGTAAATTTTTACAAATGGCATGTCAAGCTTTTCATTCTCAACTTGTGTCTTCTTTTACATTGTAGATTCGTTGGAAGTACATGATCATTGACGAGGGCCACAGGATGAAGAACCACCACTGCAAGCTGACTCAAATCCTTAACAGTCACTATACATCCAACAACCGTTTGCTCTTGACAGGAGTAAGTATTTTCTTTTCAAAGATTTGACGTAGATTCACATGGAATGTCATTTTTCAGACCCCTCTCCAGAACAAGCTGCCCGAGCTGTGGGCCCTGCTCAACTTCTTGCTGCCGTCCATCTTCAAGGCGTGCAACACGTTCGAGCAGTGGTTCAACGCTCCCTTCGCCATCACCGGCGAGAAGGTGGAGCTGAACGAGGAAGAAACGATTTTGATCATCCGTCGTCTCCACAAAGTGCTCCGACCCTTCTTGCTCAGGAGGCTCAAGAAGGACGTCGAGTCGCAGTTGCCCGACAAGGTCGAATACATTATCAAGTGCGAGATGTCCGGCCTTCAGAGGAGGCTGTACACCCACATGCAAGAGCGCGGTGTCATGTTGACCGACACGAGCAACACCAAGGGCAAGGGTCAAGCCGGCGGAGCCAAGGCCCTCATGAACACGATCATGCAGCTGAGAAAGCTCTGCAACCATCCCTTCATGTTCCAACACATCGAGGAGTCCTACGCCAAGCACATCGACTCGCCGACGGACGTGATTCAGGGCGCCGACGTCTACAGAGCCTCCGGCAAGTTCGAGCTCCTCGACCGCATCTTGCCCAAGTTCAAGGAGTCCGGCCACAGAGTTCTCATGTTCTGTCAAATGACGCAGTGCATGACCATCATCGAGGACTACTTCAACTTCAAGGGCTACCGCTTTCTCAGGCTGGACGGCATGACCAAGTCCGACGAGCGGGCTGACATGTTGAAGCTCTTCAACTCCCCAGACAGTGAATATTTCATTTTCCTGGTAAGTCAAAATATCTACTCAAAGTGGCTTGTCATTCTCACAAATTCGTCTTTCTTTGAATTTAGCTCTCCACACGTGCCGGCGGCCTTGGATTGAATCTTCAGACTGCTGATACCGTCATCATCTTTGACTCCGACTGGAATCCCCACCAGGATCTCCAAGCGCAGGATCGCGCACACAGGATCGGGCAGAAGAACGAGGTGCGAGTGCTCCGTCTCATGACCGTCAACTCCGTAGAGGAGCGTATCTTGGCCGCTGCCAAGTACAAGCTCAACATGGACGAAAAGGTCATTCAGGCCGGTATGTTCAACAACCGATCCACCGGATCTGAGCGTCGCCAGCTCCTGCAGTCGATCTTGAGAGCCGACGATCAAGAAGAGGACGAAGAGGAGGAAGAGACTCCCGACGACGAAACCATCAACCAAATGATTGCTCGCTCTGAAGAGGAATTTGAGAAATTCCAAGCCATGGACATTGAACGCCGGCGACAGGATGCTGCCTTGGGCTCAGAAAGAAAGCCCAGGTTGATCGAGGAGACCGAGTTGCCAGACTTTTTGCTTCAAGAGATCGACGAAGAGGAAGAGGCTGCCGAGGAGGAGGCCAAGAGGCAGCAAGAACTCGAGTTGGGACGTGGCAATCGTCAGCGCAAAGAGATGAGCTACGACGATAAGTTGTCTGAGAAGGAGTGGCTGAAGGCCATCGGTGCCGAAGAGGAGGAGTATGAAAGTGGTGCCAGTGGCGGCGAGGACACTACTCCCAAGAAACGAGGCCGCGGCAGAAAGAAGCGCAATCGTGACGACGACGAAGAGGACGAGTACAGCAGGAAAAAGAGGAAGAGCGCCATGAAAAAGCTCCAGAAGAACATGCGCAAGCTCATGGAGATCGTGATCCAGTACGAGGACCAGGATGGCCGCGTCCTCAGCGAGCCCTTCATGAAGCTACCCACCCGGCGGGAGTTGCCCGACTATTACGATATCATTCGCAAGCCAGTGGACATCTCCAAGATCCTCTCCAAAATCAACGAGGGGAAGTATGAAGACATGGATCTGCTCGAGAGGGACTTCATGCTGTTGTGCACCAACACCCAGAAGTACAACGAGGACGGCAGCCTGATCCACGAGGACTCGATCGTCTTGCAGTCCGTGTTCACCAACGCGAGGGAGAAGTTGTCCAACGAGTGGAACAACGACGATGACGTCGAAGAGGAGGAGGAGCAACTTGTGCCGAAAAGAGAGGCCTCTGCTGGGGGAAGTGACTTTCAAATGATGGATGAGGACAGCAGCCTGGGTCAACAGAGGCAGCCGGGAGCACCTCTCCTTCGCGAGGAACCAGATCTTGAGGATGTTTCGCTGGCCTCTACCCCGTCCTCGAGGGGCGGCAGCAAGAAGAAGCGCAAGGAACCCGGGACAGGGGGTCGCGGCAAACGAAAGCGCAAGAAGAGGTACAGCTCCGACGAGGACGACGACGACGACTACTAAATAAATCACATTAGAATTAATTTCGCAGACGCATATTTCGTGTAGCATAGCATCATTTTAGCTCTATTTTATGTACTGCTATTGTCTAAATTAACCATCTAGTTATGTACCTATGACTTCATGTCCTCTTCTGAAAGAGCCGAAATAAACGCAAAAACGCAAGGAAAGATTAACCATCTCAACATCATTCATAATCATATCTTAATCTGCAAACCGGCTTGCAAAGTGACTTATACGAGGGTTTGTTGCATATCACTTGCAGCCAGGTCATTGCAGAAGAACAGAAAAAGAAAACAGACACGTCAGTCCAGCGCTTTTCGATATGGCTTTTGAGCGCGCAGATTATTGGACTTGTCAAGTAGTTTTGGCGTTTTATGAAAGTAGTTCAAAATTTCGCTTTGCGTAAATCTGGAAATACTGATGTTTTGACGTATTGAAAAAAGAATAAGAAAATTGTGGATTGCAAAGAATTTTTTTCTTTTCCTCCTGGATCTCGTCCTCATTCCTGAATCTGTTCACTAAGTGAGTTAAACCTAAGCTTGGATTTTCGTGAGTCGGCAAGCAGCTCCAAGTGATCACAGAAGCACCATGTCTGGTCAACCAGAAGTTGACGAACTTTTTGACTTGAAGAATGCCTACTTCACCGGGAACTATCAGGGCTGCATCAACGAGGCCCAAAAGTTGCACGTAAGCAGTTAGTCGATCTTCTTAATCTCGCCAGGAATAATATTCGACCATTTTTCAGCCCAACGACCCTGATCTGACCGTCGAGAGGGACATTCTCATGTACCGGTCGTATTTGGCTCTGAAAAAGTTCGGCGTCGTCCGTGATGAAGTGAACGCCGGCTCGCATGAGCTGTTGCAACCATTGAAAACTTTGCTCGCCTACATGCAGAGCAACGCGTCGAAGAAGGAGACCGTCGTAGCCGAGGTCGAGGCGAACCTCCAGAGCGGCGAGGCCGCCAACACGACTTCGATCCTGGTGAACGCGACTATCCTCTACCATGAGGCCAACTATGAATCGGCCCTGCGCGTCCTACACTCCGCGCCGTCGGATCATCTGGAGTGCATGTCTCTGAGGTTGCAGACCCTGCTGAAGATGGACCGCGTCGACCTTGCTAAGAAAGAGTTGAAGGCCATGCAAGAACGAGATGACGACGCCACCCTGACTCAACTCGCTCAGGCCTGGGTCAACATGCACATGGTAAGAGAGAGCGATCTTTTTAAATTGTCGAACAAGTTTGACACCGTCATTTTTTAGGGAGGGGATAAGATCCAAGACGCGTATTACATCTACCAAGAATTGATCGACAAGTACGGCTCCACGCCGTTGTTGCTGAACGGCCAGGCCGCGTCGTTCATCGGGCAGGCCAAGTTCGAGGAGGCCGAGGCCGCGCTCCAGGAGGCTGTCGAGAAAGACCCCAACAATGAGGACACCCTCTGCAACCTGATCGTCTTGTCGCAGCTCACGGGAAAGCCGCCAGAAGTAAGGCAAAACTGAATCCAGATCTGGAAACAGAATTGACATCTTTCCTTATTTTGTTTCAGGTTGGGAACCGCTACATGACCCAGTTGAAGGACGACTTCCCGAACCACCCGTTTGTGAAAAACTTCTTGCAAAAGGAGCAAGACTTCGACAGGATGGCGCAGCAGTACGCCGTTTCATAAAATATAGTTCTAGCTCTTGCATTTTCACGATTTCCTTTCTTTTTTATGTAAAGTGATTTTAAATGCTATTGTCGATATTGTGTGAATAATAAATAAAAAAACTTGTGATCTTTAAAAAGTCTTGATTTTTTCACCAAGGATTGTTTTCACGAAAAAAATCGTGAAATTTGAAGATATGAGCAAAGAACCGGTTTTATGGTCTGAGCTCGGCTCGCAGAAAATGTAAACAAGACTTTCCTTAGACGAGAATTCAGGACAATTTTCGAATTTGAAAATGATGGACGAGTGTGTGAAACTGTGCCCGAAAGAGGCAAAGGCCAGAAAGAAAGGCCTTCGGTATTACTTGGAAAGCTGCCATCGGGAATTTGACTACGTTACCTGTTGTTCGATGCTTGAGCCTTGGGAGAAGCGCATTGTCAAAGGCACCCTGTTGACCCTGACTTTGGTGACAGCATTCTCTAGGTGAGCAATTCCACTAGAAACAAGACTGGCCTTTTGTAAAAACAAATATTTCCTTTCAGCTTCTACTTCTTGCCATCCTACACTGCCGACGTCCTGTCGTACTTGGGAGCCTACTGAAAAATTCCAAGACTTGCTGACACAATGTCAACATTTGGCTGTTATTATTCTGTTTTATTAATGCAAATATACAATTTTAAGTTTTAATGCCAAATGCTGGGGTTTCTGTTTAGTTTGTTCCGTAGTATCTGTCGCCGTAGTCGCCAAGACCGGGCACAATGAAGCGGTCCTTGTTCAGGTGCTCGTCAATCGCACCCGTGATAACCTTGACCTTCGGGTACTCCTTGGCCAGGGCGTCCAAGCCTTCCGGGGCGCAGATCAGGTTCAAGAACATGATGTTCTCCGGCAAAACGTTCGATTCTGTCAAGACTTTGATCGCCATCTTGGCAGAACCTAAAATTCAATTGCAATGATAAGAATCTTGGAAATCGTTTTCAAAACTGAGATTGTACCGGCAGTGGCGAGCATCGGGTCGACGAGGAGGACGAAGCAGTCGGCGATGTCTTTGGGGAATTTCTTGTAGAACAACACCGGAGTCTTGTCCTTGGTCGACTCGTCTCTCTGGATCAAGATCTTGCCAACCTTGACGCCGGGCTGCAACTGACGGACGGCCTCTTGTAAAATGTCTCCTGATCTAACCACCGACACCAGGCAAATGTCCATCTTCCATTTGTCGACCAGTCCCGAAGCTTGGCCGCACGGAGTTTCGACGACGCCGGGTTGAACCGAGGGCAATCGGCACAACGCCTCCTCGGCCAGGATTCTCATCAGTCTGTCTCCGTACACCATAAAATCCTAAATGGAAATATATTTCTTTGTCTACATTTTTGTCAATTATCTTCAAGATATGCTTCGTACCTTCGAGTTGGTGCTCTTGTCTCGCAGCTTGGTCAAGAGGTAGTTGCCGGCTCTGGACTTGATCACGGTCACGTTGGGGAACCTGGCATCGACCCCGACGTCCTCATCAACTTGCTGTCCCTTAACCATCTTTGAATTGTTCTCCTGTCTAACAGAAAACGATTCAAATCTACTCAACCTCAAGAGTTATATCCGGTACACACACTACCCAAAAGATCCAAATTCTTTAGCGCCAGATGAAGCAGGATAAATGAAAGATTTCGACGAGTTTAAAAATGGTCGCAAAAGCGACAAAAAGCCAAAGCGACAACTCGCCATTCTTTAATTTTCTCAATTTTTTAAACGAAACGAAACGCGTAAATTAAAAACGACTTTGTTGTTCTTATTTTCTCAAATTCGAGCGAAATCAAGAATCGGGTGTGTTTTCTGTCTTGTTTCTTACGATTTCACAGAAAATCAGAAACAAAATATGTGGAAATAATCGCTCACCTAATTTCACATAAAATCGAATAAAAATCAAAATATATCTTAATGTAAGATTGCAATTGGAAAAATTAAGATCAAATTAAACCCACCTCAATTCTGATGTAACTGAATTATCTAATTAATTCTCCAGCTTTTTCACTGGATTTTTTTCTCAAATCACAAATGGACACACCGAATCGTGCTCTTCCAAAGGTCTCTTGTCTGTGTTTACTGTATGTGTATACTTATATCTCGTGTGAGATACAAGTAGACAAGACAATGATTCCGCTGTTTCCACGTGACCTATGGCAATGTCTACAATAATTCCAAAAAATGAGTGTCTGCATCGGCATTGACATCTTCATCTTATGCTTTTTCGTCGCAGCGATATGGACGATCATTTTACCAGGGAATCGAAATGCATTTCTTGAAATTTTATGCTCGTCGTTTGACCTCGATGTACCCAACATTTTAGCAAGTATGAAAAAATTTGAAAATTAAAGCATTTAAAATTTTAAAAGATGTTTCCTGAAATCTGGAAAAATTGGCTCATCCAAAAACCAGAACTACCGCTTCGTTTCTTGGCCATTGTCATGTCTTTTACTTCTCGTACATTTTATTTTCAAATAGAGTATTGACCAGCATGTGAACCCGGCCAAACTCTGAATGCATAACTGCATATAAAATGCAAAGTGCTGAGTAAGCAAAAAATTCCCTCGCCCAGGGGACGCATCTTCCCATTATACGTGTGACCTGCTTTGACCTGCCGTATTTCTCCAAAAATCATTATGAAGACGATGCCAGAAATTGGGGCAGTCTCTGGCTCGGCTGTGGCTAGTCAAGGTACTTCATTTAGATTTCACGGGAAAAAATATTTAATTAGATTTTTTTGTGTAATTTTAAGATGAAAGAGGCCATCTATGCAATATTACTGTGGATATGCCTATCCAGCATTGTTGCAGCCTCTGAGGAAGATGGCGAGCTTTCGAATCGGTTAAAGAGTAAGTAATCATTTCTTCAAAGCTTTTTGCAATTAAAAAATGCAAATTAATTGATTCCAGGGATTGGAGTCTTCAATGTCATCAAGTTTTCCAACGACCCTTGCGAATCAAACGACGGAAAGGTAACTAAATAACTAAATAAAGAATATGAAAGGTTATTAAACTAAATATTTAGCTAATATTTCTTATTTTTTTTCAGAATGGAACTTGCTACACTCAGTCGGAATGCGAAGAAGCGGCTGGAAACCCAACCGGGTCCTGCGCCGATGGTTATGGTGTTTGCTGTGTCTGTAAGTTAATTATTTTTCCGTGAAATTATGCAAATATCTAAAAATAATCTTTATTCCAGTTATTCTCGGGTGCGGTGGCTCCAAATCGGAAAACTGCACCTACTTCGAGAGCACGAAAGGATTTACAGGAATGTGTAACGCCAAAGTCTGCATGTGTGAGGAAAACATTTGTCAACTGAGGTAAAATTGTACATTTGTGGCTTTAAAAAATAGCCATTTTCTAATTACTTCTTTAGACTTGACTTCACAACTTTCGTTCTTACGGGCCCGAGTACTTTGACAACAACTCAAGAAAAGATCCTGAACGGAGTGTTTGCTGCCGGAGCAGGTATAAAAATTAATGATGCTTAATAAAATGAAGTCTCCCTACAAAATTCCTTTCATTTTAGGCAAGGAAATCACGGACATGACAAGATGCAACACAGATCAGTTTTCGGTGACTGCTCCAGGATCGGTGAGCACTCCGGTCATTTGCGGAATGAATACTGGAGAGCACAGTAAGCACTTTTCTAAATATTTGTTTTTTCGTTCAAATTCACGATTTTTTTCAATCCAGTGTATGTCGATGCCTCTGATCAATGCAATACTCTGAGCTTCCACATTGGAGAGACTAGCGGTTCCGCCACAAGGGAGTGGGCTATCAAGATCACTCAGTTTGCCTGCGACTACCACAACCTCGCGCCCGACGGCTGCTTGCAGTATTTCTATGGCAGCACCACCGGTCACGTCCAGTCCTTCAACTACGAGGGCAACCTCCATTTGGCCAACCAGAACCAGAACATTTGCATCAGGTACATTCACTAAATATCCTATTTTAAGATGATAAAATTTTGTGAAATTAGGCGAGAGAAAAACTACTGCCGGATTTGCTGGTCGAGTACGACGACGGACTTCGCAGTGAGTCACAAGACAGCGATGAGTGGGCTTGTCGGGAAATCGGTATGAAATCAAAATGTCCTAAGCAAAATGTGGTCAAGAATCCAAAAACGATTTTTATAGGATATTTGTTGTGGCTATGGTACTGCCGGAACAAAAACCTCCGGAGCAGACTGCGTAATCATTCCGATGGCTACCAAGAAGACAACAGCTGGTGTTGTCGTTGCAAACAATGGTGACGAGTTCTGTGGAGGACTTCTTGTGACTGCGACTGGAATGACGGCAAAGACTGTTTGCTGTAAGTTTCTACTAAAATATGGTCCTCTCTCTTTTAAAATGGCACAAATTCATTTTAGCTAAATCTGTACCCTTCCACGTGCGATTCTTGAGTGACAACTCTGAGTTCGCCGACGAGGCCAAGATTCATCCCAACGGGTTCAGGCTCATGTACGAGCAGTTCGTTTGCAACTAAATAAGTAGCAAGCGAATTCGATTCTGTTTTAGCCAAATACCAAATTACAAAACTATAACAAGGATCTTATCAATGTCGTTGACAGTTTGATCTGTTCAACTTTTTTTCTCCTAAACTGTAAGCATTCCAATTGTATTAGCATTAAGATATTATTATCCATATGTCATGTTGTGATACTTTAAACCTATTGTAATCTCGTAATTTACTGTACTTGTCTAATTGTCATGTCAATGCTGAACAAAGATTTACCTGCAACTTGACGTTTGTCAGCTGGACGCTGTCAGATTTTGTTGGTCCTTCTTTGCCTTGAAATCTCGCATTCGCCGTTTTAGACGAACCATAAACTTGACCTGCTTGCAGAATGCTTTTCCAGGATCGGTCACAATGCGAGGTTCGTCGTTGTCGTCGGTTTGTTCGTTGAAAATAACTTCGTTGTCACTTCCAAATCTGTTGAACCAAAGCTGGCAAACTAAAATAATCACAATGGCCACAAAGAAACTAATTGTCAGAGTAATCCACAACGCCGACACTATCATTCCATATTTCCATTGTTCTCCCAGGATCAGACACACTCTTCAGCTTTGACTTTGAGTTGCAATCAATTATGGCGAAATCGGAAATTGTGATTTATGGACGAAATATTCTCATTGTTTTGATTTACTGCCACAGCTTGGCAGCTGCAAGCTACACGCTGCTAGCTGCCGTAACAGCTGATTTTAAGTTGTCACTAAATCACAGCTTATCAAAAAAACAAGCTGCGTTAAAATTAATTATTTAATTTATCTTAATTTAGTGAGACATGGAGTGACCGAGTTAACAATCGCTATCAAGGAAACTTGAAACTTTAGATTGTCCTCCCTCGACCATGATTCTTCGTGGAACTTTTGTCATAAAGTGCCGGCTGCCGGTAAAATTGTAAACAAACAAAGTCTTCGATCGCGACACATTTTGTGACCCGAGCGAGTCACGGAATTTGGGACATGGCAACCTGGTTTCTTACACGTGCTACGGCAACATTAACGTCTTCGTCAAGAATCATAAGGACATTGGGAACTTCTTGTAATTTCTTCGGCAAGTGGACTTATGAAACCAACAATTGTGGAAGTCTGCGTCTGGAACATGTGGGGAAACGAGTGTGTTTAACCGGATGGATTCAGAACTCGAGGATGGACCAAAAGTTTGTTGTGCTCCGAGATGGACTGGGCATCGTGCAAGTTGTCCTTCCTGACAATGGCAATCCGGTTGAAGAAGACATTGAGCGCTACAAAGCCCTTCCCCTGGAATCGGCTGTTTGCATTGAAGGCACAGTGACTAAGCGACCAGATGGTCAGGTCAACCGCAAAATGGCAACTGGGGATGTGGAAGTTGTCATTGACAAAATCAACATGATGTCCAAGGCCAGAGCTAGCCTTCCATTTTACGTTAAGCCTGGCAATGAAGCCCTTGAGGAACTTCGCATGAGACATCGCTACCTTGATCTCAGACATTTGTGGCTACAGTCAAACCTGAGGTTGCGATCTGAAGTGACAAACAAAATGAGGAGCTTTCTTCTCTCCCAGGACTTAGTCGAGGTTGAGACACCAACCTTGTTTAAGCGGACCCCTGGTGGTGCACGTGAATTCATAGTGCCAACAAAGCAAAAGGACAAGTTTTACTCTCTCGTCCAGAGTCCACAACAGTTCAAACAGTTGCTGATGGTGGGAGGTTTCAACAAATACTTCCAGATTGCCAGGTGCTATCGAGATGAGAGCGGAATGTCTGACAGACAACCAGAGTTTACGCAAGTCGACATAGAAATGGCCTTTACAGATGCAGAGAGAATTCGTGGTCTTTGTGAAGCATTGATCAAGTCCTCCTGGCCTTCAAGTGTTCCATCCTTAAGTGACACAGATCAGTTTCCTAAACTAACTTACGCAGAGTGCATGAACAATTATGGCTCTGACAAGCCAGATTTGCGGATAACAAATTCTATAGTTGATCTCGCAGACTTTCTGAAAACGTGCAAGTCTGACTTTGCCACCAGTCAATTGGCTGAAGAAAAATATGTGAAAGCTTTAGTATTCCGGAAAGGTGATCTTCCAGGAGGAGGCCTGACAAAGAACCAGCTTCAGTTTCTAAACACAATTGCCAAAGAAAAAGTGGAGTCCAAAGGCTGGAATGCCATGACATCCTATTTTACGTTTGATGGTGTTGAAATCAAGGGTTCCTTGGTCAGAAAACTTACAGGAGGTGATCAAAAGTCAATGGAGAAACTGAAATCAAGCTTGAGCTTAGAAGAGGGCGATATTGGCGTCATGACAGTGTCAGAACAAAAGACAGCAGCTCTGGAGAGCCTTGGAGCTGTGCGACAACACATGATTAAGTGTCACATGAACCTTGATCCTCACAACTTTAAGTTCTTGTGGGTGGTTGATTTTCCATTATTCTTCCCTGATGGTGACAAGTTGGAGTCTGCTCACCATCCATTTACTCGACCTCACGAGGATGATGCTCACCTGCTTCATGATCAGCCATTGAAGATCAGAGGACAGAATTTTGACCTAGTGCTAAATGGACAAGAAGTTGGTGGTGGCTCCATGCGTATCCATGATCATGAGATGCAACGCTACATACTGGAAGAGTTATTGCAAGAGGACACATCATTGTTGGAACACTTGCTGGAGGCCCTAAGTTGCGGGTGTCCTCCTCATGGTGGCATTGCTCTTGGTCTTGACCGAATCATTGCCATTCTTTGCAAGTCAAGGAACATTCGTGATGTCATAGCGTTTCCCAAGACAAGTGAAGGCTCTGACCTAATGTCAAACGCGCCATCAAACATATCGGACGCCGACAAATATTTCTACCACCTGAAGTAAATAAATAACAATGGCAATCGAGTTCTGTGCTTCTAGTTTTTTTATTCGTCAACAACGATATTACTGTTCGATTTTGCAAAGCGCTATGAAATGCAGTCTGAATTATTGTCTAATTGGACTCGGACTCCATTAACACCCAGGTGTGTTTCATGGATTTCAAAGTCCTTCTTCACGAGCTTCTCTTTGGCGTTGGCAATGTCGGACTCGGTGATATAGGGCGGCAAGAGGATGAAGGCGAACCCCCCGCCCCCGGCCCCCGTCAGCTTGCCCTTCAACCCAAAGGGTTGCACAGCCTTGATGGCCTCCTCGAGGCGAGGATGTGAAACACCGAGCGATTCTAAAAGCTTCTGATTGTACGCGATGAGATCGTTGAGCCGGTGGTACTTCTCCTTGGTGTCGCCGTTCTCCTTCATGTCTCCCAACGTTGCCATGAACTCTAGAGAAACATTGTCGATGGCCTCCAGGATCGGCTTGATCACGTTCGTGTGCGATAGGTACTGTTGCTTCACCCTGTCGACGAGAGCTTTGGTACTACGAGTCACATTGGAATTCACTAGCAAGATTCTTAGTTGGAAGGACTCGGGAGGGGCGATGGGCTCAACCTGACCCTGGTGGAATTGAATGAGACCACCATAGGTGCTGACGCTGTTGTCGATCCCGGATGGGGATCCGTGCAAGATCTTTTCGGAAATCAGGGCAAGGTTGCAGATCTGAGCCAACTTCTCGTTGGTGTGGTCGCAGTTTTCATTGGTCTTGATAGCAAGGAGTCCCGCAGCTAAGCAAACCGAGAGGGCTGCTGAACTCCCCAGACCGGCTCCAATAGGTCTATGAAATAGAAAAAAAATACTTCAAACACCAAAAAAAACTTGAAATAGAACTTACATGTCACTCTCGACCGTGATCTTCATGGGAACGAAGTCGTCACAGACGAGGGAGTACAAGTAGAAGAAGCAGGTCAGGGAGGCATACTTCAGGTCGTTGGCGATCGCACCCTCCTCCTCTTTCTTGTCCAGGAAGACTTGGATGCAGCCAAGAAAGTCCTCGTCAAGGTCACTGATAGACAACCTCGGCGGCCTCCGCTCCAGGACATGCTTCTGGACCTCTTCGGCCTCCCAAGATTGTCGAACACCAACGTCGGGAAAGTCGACCTCCAAAATCGGCCTCGACGTTGGACTGATCTGCATCCTCGTCCTCAGATCGAGGCTGGAGGCCACCGCATGCTTCCCGTAGACAACGGCGTGCTCGCCGTGGAGGATGATTTTGCTGGGAGCAGAGACATTCACTTGGCGAAACATGCCTTGGCTGTTGGGAGTTCTTCTGTCTCCAGTCTCCTCGTCAAACGATATGATCTAATCCATGATGGTTATTCAGGTAGGACAATCCTGAAAGATGATGAAAATATCCGTTTTACTATGGCTGCAATGTTTCCCTGGTAATGTGACTCACAGTCACAACATGGGAGTACGCTGTGAGTTTGATAAGAGAAAGCTCTTCGAAGAGCGCATGTGCATACCGTCATGTTCAACTGTCAGCGGGCATAGCGCAATTTCACAGAAAAAAGCTATATACTTGTATATTTTCATGAATACGTAATTTGAAAATATGACTAGAGGTTAATTATCTAATTAGAAGCCTGGCGGAGACCAGTCTGTAAATTGGGCCTCTTTCACCATTTTGTAGCACACAACCACGTCACCGTTTTGAAACGAAATCGTCGAATCTGATGGCCGAATGCCACACTCTTGTCCGTGTTGGATAGTCTTTTTCTCCTCTTTGAGGTGCTTCATACTCGTCAGAGTCCCGTCAAAAATCACAGCCTTATCGCGGGTGATCTTAAACCGGTGTGCCATTTCAAAAGATCCAGAGTTGACTTTGCAGCCGGCGACAGGAACTTTCTTTCGCTTCTCTTCGATCGTGAACTCCTGGAGGACAACCCCGCGTCCGACAACTTCTTCGACGTCCTTCATTGGAAGTCGCCGATTGATCTCTTCTTGCAGATCATGGACAAGAGCGTAGATAATCTTGTGTTCTTTCACGGGCACATTGTAAAAACTCAACATTTTTCTAGTGTTGTCAGAAACGTCCACGTTGTAGGCGTACAAGATCCCGCCAAAGTCCTGGCACAGCTTGATGTCGTTCTCGGTGATTTCACCGACACCAGATCGGAGAACATCCAGTTGGACTTCCACTCCTGTGTTGTCATAAGTGTCGAGGACGTTGTTGATAGCCTCGAGGCTGCCGTCGACGTCGGCCTTGACCAGGATGGAAACGCGGTGCTCCTCGTCGAACTTGGGTGCCACGATCTCCTTTTCGCGCGAGTAGAAATCATGCCGACCGTAGACCGGTTTCATGACGTTGGCCTTTAACTTTTTCTCTCGGTACTCCTCGTAAGCCGCACGGGCGGCAGATCGCTTGGCCTCGATTTCCTTTGCAATGTCGTCCTGGTCGCTTTCACGATGTTTTTGCTGTCTCCACCGAATCACTTCGTGGGCTCTCTTTTCACTTTCGACTTGCTGGACCTCGGCGCCAACATGGGGAAGATCTTTCCAGCCGACTAGTCGACAAGCTTCGGACGGAAGGACTTGAGGCAGGACTAGGCGATCGTGCTCTTCGTCTGAACCGAGTGGTTGCCTCGTGTCGAGTAGTAGTCTGACTTTACAGAACGTTTCTCCACAGACGAGCACCTCGCCTTTCTTCAAAGTGCCTCTTCGAACGAGTACTGTGGCGACCTTGCCAAGCCCGTGCTCCATCTTGGACTCGATCACCGTGGCCTCCACCGGACCCTTCGGGTCGCAGGACAACTGAAGAATTTCAGCCTGTGCCACCACAGCCTCGATTAGGTCTTGAACGTTGGTCCCGTGCAGTGCTGAGATCGGGATTGCCTGAACGTCTCCGCCGTAGTCCTCCAGCTTGACGCCGGCGTCATAAAGCGCTTTCTTTGTGCCCTCGACGTCTGCCCCGTCGCGGTCAATTTTGTTGATTGCCACAATCATGGAAACATGAGCCTAAATCATAAATCACTTGATTGAAAAGGCAAGATTTGAAAAATCAAAATATGCCGACCTTGTTCACAGCCGATATCGACTCCAGTGTCTGCTCTTTAGGACCCTCCACAGCATCGACCACCAAAATGACAATGTCAGTGACGCTTGCGCCTCGAACTCGCATTTGCTTGAAGGCCGCATGTCCTGGGGTGTCGAGAAATGTCACATGACTTAGATCTTGGTCGGATTTCGTAATGAAATTATTCAGCGAGACCGAGAAAGCGCCAATATGCTGAGTTATTCTCCCATGCTCGGTTTCCACAACGCTCGACTTTCTCAGGTAGTCCAGCAGGGTGGTTTTCCCGTGATCAATATGGCCGACGATTGTCACGACAGGAGGCCGGGTAACGAGATCTTCAAGTTTTACTGGTTCGTGGACGACGTCGAGGCTCTTTTCCTCTTTAACAGCGCGTCGCACATCCGGTCTTGGAACATACTTAAACTTGCACCTCAAGATTTTGGCAATTTCTCTCAGCACGTCCAAGTTTCCGATGGGCTCTCGGTCACTGTTAATCTGACAACCAGGCTGAAATTAAAACTCCGGATAATTTTCGTCTCATTCAAGAAGTTCAATGTCAGGACTTACAAGACCGAGAACGACGTCCAGGAGCTGGTCTTTGCTTGTTTTCAGCACTTTCGCTAGCTGCACCACTGACATCCCGTCGTGGACCTCGTACACCTTGATGTTCTGCTTTTTCGCTTTCTGTTTGAGGAATTTGTCATAAAAGTTCCTGTCGGAACGGGCAGCCTGCGACTCCATGTAGAGTTGCTTTTTGCTCTTCTTGACTTTGGGCTTGTCATCTTCGCCCTCTGTAGGTGCTTCTGTTTTCTCGTTGGATACTGGCGATGTTGTGTCTTTCTGGCCTTTGCTGCTATTAAATCGGATGACATTGCTTGAAAGAGGAAGCAAAGTCCTCCTGGCTTGTAAAGGCACAATGGCGACGTGCCTGGATAGGCTTACAATCGTGTGGAACATGATTAAAGTCAAAGAAACGATCGATTTTCGAACCTTTTTGAGCTTTCAGTTTCTTTTTACCTTGTTCGTTTGTTTACAAATAGTCAGCGCTACCAGACCTTCGTTCAGAAAAAACCCAAAAATTACGGTTTGGGCCATTTTTGTGATCTAACACGAATGGACGAACAAATGAAAAGAATTGACAACGTAATGAATTGTGCTGGCTTCTGAATTTATTTCATGGCTCTCTTCACTCTAAAGTCACACTTGAATTTCGATATTTCAACATTAAAACTGCACCACAACTCCATTTTACTTCCTTCGGCGGTGTCTTGAAAATCTTCTTTCTTGCAGAAAAATAAGCTTTTGTGTTTATACAGATAATTTATAGAGATGTGATTTCGATAGTGCAATATCGTTACAAGAGGATAAATTTTGTGAAAACGCAGAATTTCATTACTTCGTAGTGAAGCTTACAAGCGATCCTACAGGATAGTTGTTAATTTTTTTTCAGAAAAATCTAGAGACACTAAAAATTCTCACTGCAAGGCAACTGTTTAACATTTCTAAAGGAACATGGAAAATAAGGGAAATCTTACGCATTGTGTTCGATTCGATTCGACAAGTTAGCGAGACGAGACCTGATGGTTGGTTGAACTTGAAGCTTGAAAGAAGGGGGGCAAAAATTGAGAGAGAAAGAGATAGAGAGACCGAACGGGTTAATCAAAATAAGCAACTGGATAACATTGAAACTATTTTGTAAAGTAAGGGAAAATGCCTGTTCTTCTTTCAATAGGAGGTGGCTCCAGATTGGTAGTACCCCTGGTAGTACTGGTTGTACTGTTGACCATAATCGTAGCGACTGCCGTACTGATCGTAGCTGCTGGCATGAGACGCATTATACGTGGCAGAGTTCGTGGCAGGGTAGGTCGTTGTCGAGGTCGTTGCGGCCTCCGAGGTCGAGCCGTTCTTCTTCGCCTTGCCGCTCCTCCCCTCGATGGTCTCAATCGCCTTCTCGCCCTTGGCCTCCGTCTTTTCGGCTTCCTTTTTCGCCTCCTCCGTGATCTTCTCATTTTCATCCTTGGCCGCCAGCAGGTCTTGAACGTCACTGCCAAAGTCCTCGAGAAACTCCACTTTGCGCTTGGAGAAGAGCAACTTTGTCTTGGCCGGCATGCCCGTGCAGCCGATGGCCTTGTCCATGACGTCGGTGACCGCATTCTGATCGAGAGGTTGGGAATGCAGGGCAATGTCCAGGAGTTGCAGGTACAGCTTGGCATTCTTGTCGTCGGCCTCGACAGCCTCGTTGAGGACGTTGATGGCAGCCTCTTCATCCTCGAGGCCGAGACGGAGGAATCGCGCGTACTTGATGGCAATCTCGGACTTGGCCTTGGCCGTCTCCTCCATGCAGGACTTGAAGAGCTTGTGGACGGTCTCGATGTTGCCGAGGCGACGCTCCAAGTTGATGCGACACAACTTGACGCTCACGAGATTGGGATGCTTGGCCACCAGCCTCTCTAGGATCTCGGCGCTCTTCTCGCCGTTGGACTGTTTCTCCTCATAAGCGGCCCAAGACATGTGGATGTCAACTTTGTCGGGCAAATGGTGATTGCAAGCTCTGGCGTAAACGTCACGGATTTTTGAGTGGACCTCAAGAGAGTTCTCGGCCGTCTCCGTCCGCTGCAGCCACTGGACATACTTCATCCAGAACTCTTCGTACAAAGCACAAGCAATCATGCAACGCTCGTAAAGGATCTCGAGGTTGGACTGATCGGTAACCTCGTTCTTCTTGTTCTGGGCCTCCTCGAACTCCAGATACGCAGCCCAGTTTTTCAACTGACCTCGCTCGAGTGGTTTCATGTGAAAGTACGGCCTCTTGATGGCGTCCTCGTATTTCCAACGCAATTGCACCTTCTCCTCTGTGGACTTGTAGATCTTCTTGCGCGCCGAGATGATCTTCTCCTTCATGGACGTGTTTTCCTCCTCGCTGGTGGTCGTCGACGTCTCATTTTCGCCAGGAGCGTCGGCACTCTCCGTGTCGGTGGAGTCCTTCTTGAGCGAAGCCAAAACCTCCTTACGCAAACTCAAGAAATCATCCACCTCCATGATATCCTTAGGCGCGTTCTCTTTAACGAAGTCCTTGAACATGTCGAACTGGTGGCTGAGACCCTGGGTCGGGTTGGCCAAGATCCGATCGTAAATGGCGACGACGCGATGGTAGTTCTTTGTGCCGACCTCCTTCTCCTTCTCGATAGAGGTCTCCCATTTGACGTAGTGGTCCCAGAGCTTGTCTGATCGCCAGTCGCGACCGCAAGCATGAATCGCCTTCTCGTACTGCTCCCTGACGTAGTCGTGTTTGCCACCGAACTCCGACCTGACGTGGGTCAGGTAATGAATCCAGAGGTCGGCCGACAGCGGGATAGCCTTCATTCCTCGCTCGAAGACCTCCATGGCCTTCTCAGGCGTTCCCTTGCGCTTCTCTAGATCAGCGTACTTCTTCCAGTAGCCATAACAATAGGGGTAACGGTAGAGGAAAGCATCGTAGGCCTCGCGTCCATCGGTGATGTCGCCCGTGGTGTCCACGAACTGCAAAAGATAAGTCCACCCGGTGAAGTCCGTGGGATCATCCTCGACGGCCTTCCAGAACTTGGCCAGGTCGGGACTGCGAGCCTTTTTCTTGTTGCCCTTCTCGTCCACGCCATCTTCTTCTTTGGACTCATCCTTTTTCTCTTCAGACTCTTCCGACTTTGCACGTTTGGCAGGCGTAGGTCCATCTTCGGCGGCATTACCATTGGTCTTGGCCTCTTCAGGCTTCTTTTCGACTTCCATTGCAGTTTCAGACTCACCCTCTTTCACCATGTCTCAAATCTCCAGCTATGCCAGCAGTACAGTCCCTAAAAAGATGCTACGTTAGTATAGAAAATTTTTAGTTTCCAAAGCCAAAAAAAAACTTGCCTCAATGCAGTCCACCAAATGACAGATACCAGGGGTACTCTTCGATGTTTTTTTAAGAATTAGGCGAAAGACTTCTTCGTCGTCCTCTTGCTGTCAGTAATCCTTTCAAGCGAAGTTACTCAACAGAGTGTGATTGGTAAATCAAAATATAAGGGAAAAGTTAACAGGGAAGTTACGCTTTTGACATTAAATGTATTCTTCGATAAAATTGACGTTGGCCTGAAATAGGAAAACCGGGTGTCAAGTTAAGGTTGAGTTTGTGTGCAAAGTTTAGCTTACCTCGCCAGGAAAATTCAATGTCGGTCTTCAGTCCTTGGAAGCTGCTATCCTTTTATCGTATCCACAAGTGTCAAATTGCAATCACCAGCTGTAAGGAGATCGAATTTCAAATTTCCGAGACAATTTTAATCACTTATCGCAGAAGATTTTTTTCTAAAGCCAAACCAATGTTTACATTGCAAAATTGTTTACTTCAGACATTCAGTTCACCTACTCTTAAAACATTCAAATTCTTCTCGTAAAAACCAGATAATTTCTACTTGGAACTTAAAAAAGCCAAAATGATAACGATTTTTTACGTGTAACTTTTGTCTTGGCATATTTCCTCTTTGGCTGCTTCACCTCGGCAGACTATATTCGAGTCGTTTAAAAAATATGGTTATTTTTTCTAATTATTCGTAATTTTTAAAAAATGTATTTAATCATCTTAAATATCAAGGATTTAGCGAATGAGCCTGAGTTTTTTATTTGTTTTGATTCTTCTGTACTCTACAACTTTTTTTTCGAGGTCTGGAAGCGGAAACACGTCAGCTGCCTTTTTCAACAAGGCGACGAAAGTGAATAAAAGGTAAGTTTCGATTTGTGAAAGATTCTTCCGAATTTCTGGCCATTGCTCATTCTGAGAAAGTGATCCTCTATCGAGTCGTCAACCAGAGAGTGAGTGCAAGATTTTGTGACATTTTGAAGGAGCTGTCTTAAGGGACAACGCCACAGCCGAGGCCGGTTCAAAAGTAACCTCTGTTGAAATCCAAAGACTGTTAGTGATTTTTGGTCAAGAGAAAATCTTTGAAAATCTTCTAGATCCTTAGTGCCTAAGAGCATTTTCAAGCAAAAGTGCAAGGCCAGAGTTCTGTCCAAGTGTGACCTCCAGATCTCAGTGGCTAAAGTTCTCCATTTTCCTACTTTCAGGAATCCACAATGCCGGACAAGAAGCTCCCGGCCGTCCCCGAGACCATCTTGAAGCGTCGCAAGCGGCAGCGTGAAAACAAGGCTGCCCGCGTCGCCGCCCTTGCCAAGGCTCGCGTCGCCCGCAAACAGAAGCGTGTCGAGATCTTCAAGCGTGCAGAGAAGTACGTCAAGGAGTACAGGAACCGTGAGCGCGATGAGCTGAGGTTGAAGCGCGAGGCCAAGAAGGACGGCAACTACTACGTCCCGGCCGAGCCCAAGTTGGCCTTTGTTGTGCGTATTCGTGGTATCAACCAGGTTGCTCCCAAGGTGCGCAAGATCCTTCAGCTTTTCCGCCTCCGTCAGATCAACAACGGTGTGTTCATCAAGCTGAACAAGGCCACCATCAACATGCTCCGTATTGTTGGTAAGATCACAGTCAGAATTTAGTGCTTGGAGAGGGTTGTTGTCATGGTTGCGAATCATTGCAGAGCCTTACGTGACGTGGGGTGTCCCCAACCAGAAGTCTGTCCGAGAGCTCATCTACAAGCGCGGATTCATGAAGATCGACGGCAAGAGGACCCCCATCACCTCCAACGACCTCGTCGAGAGCAACCTTGGACGTCACGGCATGATTTGCGTTGAGGACATGATCCACGAGATCTTCACCGTCGGGGCCAACTTCAAGTACGTCTCCAACATGCTCTGGCCGTTCAAGCTGAACACCCCCACCGGTGGATGGAGAAAGAAGACCAACCACTTCGTCGAGGGCGGAGACTTCGGCTGCCGAGAGGACAAGATCAACGCTCTCCTGAGGAATATGGTTTGAATGGAGCCAGTTAATTCGTTGTGGAAAAGAAAGAGACGTTGATTCATGTGCTTCGAAGTGATTATTGGCCAAGAAACCGCGATAAATATACCTACGTTGCTAAGTACAGTGTAGAAATTTAATCATTTGTGGAGTCGCGCAATTGTATCGTTGCCCGGACCTGAAGGCCTGAGGGCCTGAAAAACTTCCAGGGTTTTCATGTCTTGAAAAGTCGTCCAGTCTTTCCAAGGAAATTGTTGAATTCCTTTTGTGGCCTGACTCGTTTCATTCCAACGAAATTATCGGGGATTCTTACTAAGTTCGTCTTTTCAGCTGACGCCGAGGTATTAACTAATTTCGACTGCCCCCTCTTAATTAAGTTCGACCCCCCTAAATTCAGCTGATGTACAGGTATTAACTAAGTTCGCCTCTTATTAAAATAGGGTTATTTTAATAAGTGAAATGAAAATGTTGTTTGGCTGTTAAAGCAAACTTCAATTATGCCTAAAAAACATTCTGTCACTTGTGAAGAAAGCAAAGCTTTGAAAATGGAATTGTACAAAGTTTTATTGGCCCATCGCCCAGCTATGCTGGCGATGGGGGTTAGGAATCACTTCTCCTCCCCTCCTCCCCTCCTCCACATAACGTTCTATGGCATGATGAGTTGAGTCCCGATCGCCATGGAACTTTGCATGAACATTCCTGCCGACGTGCCGGACATTTTCTA
>JAAUYL010011764.1_pt1 | contig 27392 bp, 19 predicted proteins | sample 7278011 | NCBI WGS metagenome assembly JAAUYL01 (sample SAMN14350225, study PRJNA611818) | marine sediment metagenome | isolation source: surface marine sediment (1.8m) | place: French Polynesia: Moorea | collected 2018-08
CATGAGCAAGGAAACTTCACCGATGAACGTGGCCGACTAAAGTACAGCAAATTCTGCGTCACGGTCACATGCGATGGAATACCATGTGGAAAGTCCAGCACTGACAGTCTCTATGTAACGGCCCTGAAGATCAATGACTGCAAACAAGTGTACATCCTGAACACAAGAGTAGCGAAACGAACAACGCCCAAGAAACTTGAGGACTTTACGTTGCCACTTCGAGAGTGCAAAGGTCTTTCTGTTCGCGTGAAGAAGTTTCTCGGTGACGCTCCTATCCGGTCCATGTTTAAGCGTTTGAAGGGCCATGCTGGGAGATACAGCTGTGAAGTCTGCACAGCTGAAGGAGTGTTGCACCGTCGATGCATCAGTTGGCCGGCAAGAACAATGCATGCTAAGAAGAGAACGCAACTACGATGGCTTCGCTGGGCTCGGAAGCTGGAGATTCGCCGAAGGAAGTGGCCTAAGTATGACCATGTCAAGGGGGTCATGGGACGGTCCCCTCTGCTTGATGTCCCTGGCTTCGACATTGTCAGAGATGCCCCCACTGATCCACTGCATCGAGACCACCTCGGAATTACGAGAAACTTGTGGAAACTCATGACAAACCAGAAGAAGGCGTATGCAAACATGAATGCCAACGATCGTCAATTCACGAGACATGTCAGCCAGAAGTACAAGAATGTCAGGCTACCGAAGGAATTCTCCCATTGCTCAAGAGACGTGGATGCTGCTGTATTTAAGGGACACGAATGGAAATCGCTGTTACTGACTGCCTTTCCCGCAATAGCCGATGGCGCCGAGCTTCACTACGGGGACAAAGTGGCTAGATTGTGGACACTCTATGCATTCCTGTATCGGGTGTATGTTTCCCCTTCTGCAAGATACCGCCAGTTCAACCGCCGTGTTCTCGAGGGCCTACACGAGGAGTTCTACGACCTCTTTGAGGACCAGTTTGGAGTGGACAACTGCAAGTTCAACATTCACTCGTACTGTCACATGCCTGACAACAGGGAGTACGGCAGGCAACATGAAATATCGACCGAGGACTTTGAATCCGCCTACGGGATTATTCAAGAGTCATACACCCCGGGAACAAGATCCATTGGGGTTCAGATTCTCAGACGAATGATGATCCGAGTCCTGGATCACAGAAGTTGCAGCCACCTCCTGAAGGTTGCCCCATTCAAGCGAAGGAACCGGTTCGATAACTCGATTGTATGCGATGACGGCTGGAATTTCTACAAAGTTGTCGAAGTCACCGGACATTCTGCGCAAGTCCACGCCATCAAGAAGCGCCCTTGGTCGTCAAGGCACTATCCAGACCTGCCCTTTGGAGATGTCGGAGTCTTTGAGTTTGTTGCCTACTCAGAGGAGTTGTTGACGCTGAATGTCGAGTCATTCAAGGGGAAAGGTGCTATTTACGATGCTCACATCATCATGGGAATTTTCTGGGATGCCCTTTATTCCTAAGAGAAGGCTTTCCAATGTTGATTATAAAGCTTTTTTGAAATAAAGATTAATTTGTGTCAACCGAAATTGTCACTGATACAATTGCATTTGAAGATTTTCAATGGAACAATCGTTTGTGGCTATTGCGATCAGTCTTCTGGACCCAATCGTTGATTTGTGCCTTCTTCTCATCCTTGCTGGGGGTGATGAGGGCGCTGTACTTTGTGCGAAACAAGACAGACTTCTTGGCCTTATCAGCCTCATCCAGGAAGCTAGCCATGGCCTTGCGCTGCTGTGCACGGTCATAAGCTGAGCAGCAAGTTTCGTCGGCGCTGCTTCCATGCGTTGACAATGTTTTCGCATCCAAGTCTGTCTTCCATGGGTTCTTGGGGGATTCCGGCTTAGCCACAGGCGGTTGCATTTTGCATGAATTGCGACCGGCGTAACCATTCCTTTCATGGGCGCGGAGATGAATGAAGAATTCACGGCAGTACTTGCACTGGAACTTGGGCCGGAAGTCTTCGCCTGCTGGTTTCTTCTTTGGTACATCTGGCACAAACAGCTTCTCTCCTTGGATGACATGGCCTCCTAGTCCAAGTACAACCCCCTCAGCTGTCACATAGCGATAGAGGTGGTCATTGGCATTGCTGAACCGGGAGATCTTCCTCTTGGGGGAATCCACTGACTGTTCAGTAGCACGGGATGGGTCTTCCTTGACTGTAGACATGTTGAAATTGAGGAAAAACAGGCCCAATTAGAGAAGGTACTGAATTTTGGTGTCCTTTGTTGACAAACAGACATTTTGGGAGGGGAACACAGACAGACACAGTACATGCCACAGTAGAACACGTTACAAAATGGCGACTATTGGGGACATTTTGGAAATTTGAAAAATGGTGAAATTTCTAACAGGAAGTGGTTCTGTGCTTGACCGTGGCCGTGTCAGTGTTCTCCCGTGTTCTCGATAGCGAAACTCCAACCATAAAATATCACGCAACCTCTGTACCGTGCTATCACGTGCTCGTGACATGTCCTTAGAACACAGTACCATAAACACGTTACAACACATCATGCCACGAGAGGACACGTAACTTTGTCGCGTGTCCAACTCGATTTTTGGTACGTTGGGAAGTGATCCAGATACAAATATTATTTTTTATTAATTATGATTACAACATTGAAATCTTTAAAAATTATGTTCACATCTAATCAAAACCAGACAAAAGGCGATCGCATTTATTTCTTTTTGCCGAAACCAGCAAAGTCGTCGGGATCAATGCCCAACATGGCCAGCTCGTCGGGTTCCATCTCTTCCCCCTTGGCCTCCTCGGCCATTGTAATGGCCTCGGGAGCAGTGTCAATGTTTGGGACGGCTTCCTTCACAGCCGCAAGGGTGGCCTCGGGACAATGGGGTTCCTCTGGAGCAGGAGCGCTGACGGGGATGGCAGCGGCGGCCGCCGCCGCGTTGCGGTCGAACCCGGGACCCCAGTGGGCCGCGTACGCTGCATACATAGCATAATCGATCCCCGCCGGCGCCACGGCCGATTGCTGGTGCGACGCAGCCGGGTAGCCCTCGGTTCCCGGCTCAGCAGAATGCCTTTCGAGCATGACGTCGAGCTCGGTCTTCTCCTTGACTGGAGGCGGGGTGGGAGCCTTCGGCGGCCTCGTGTCTCGCATGGCTTCCGGATCCCGATCCTGAGCGGCGGGCAGCGGCGGCAGCGGAATCTCCATGTCACCTCCGTCGGACTTCTCTGCAACTTCCGGTGGCGCCGCCGCCGGCAAGTCCTCTCCCCTGGCCATCATGTGGGCCTTGGCCGCGGCGATCATGTCGTTGATGTCCATGTTCTTGGGGTTGGGGTTCTTGGGGGGTGGCCTCTTTGGCAGCGGAGGGCACCCAGGAGCCGAGAGGACAGCAGCAGAACTGTAGGTCGCTTGTCCGCCACTGGCCGTTGCATCGGCGCCGCCCATGGGTTGGTACCCGGCGGCAGAGGGCTGCGGGGTCGGGACATTTGTCATAAGGGTGGGCGGCGGGATTGCGGTGTTACTGCCGGCTGGTGGTCCGAACCTGGACGAGGCTCCAGCTCCTCCAGGACCCTTCGACGAGAATGGTGAAGAGTCACGGTCTGGCGTTTTGCCTTTCTTGCCAGGCATCTTGCCGACGAACGGCATCGGCTTCTTCACCGAATTTTGAGGCTCGGGCGTTTTCCCCTTGAGTCCACGTTGACCCCACTGAATGGCGACCTGCGGCCTCGAATCGTTCTGGCCTCCCCTGCCATCGCCTCGGCCCTTGTCTTTATCTCCAGACGCGTCGACGGGGTTGAGCACCGACGACCACTGCTGCCTCCGGGTCTCCTCCTCTCTCTCGCGCTTCTTTTCGGCCTCGGCTTCCTGTCGTTGTACAAGCTTCTCCTTGATCGAAGCCAGGGTGGGGTCGACCTTGACGGGATCCTCGACATTCCTCGGCCGCCATTCGTCAAGATTGATGCGATCACGCGACTGGCGATCCCGATCCCGATCGCGTTCTCGATCACGTCGCCCACCTCGGTCATACTCACGATCGCGATCATAGCTGCGTTCTCGACGGTCGCGATCGCGATCATACCGATGGTAGTCACCTCCGCCGCCGCCACGATATCTGTCCCGGTCATGGTGGCGTCGATCCCGTTCTCGCTCGCGATCCTCCAGCTCTCGTCGGCGCTGTTCACGTTCACGTTCACGCTGCGTCATTGGTCGTCGGGATGAAGGGGACCCAGACCTCGATCTGCTGCGTGAATGCGATGCCGACCGTGACCTCGACCTGGACGAGGAGTGGCCTCGGCGACGTCGGCCACGGGATGATTCCATCTCCTGCTCGATCATTTTTGCTCTAACACTTCGATGCTGGTCCTCCTTGTCGCGCTTGTTTGTGGGACTCGGGGGCCGGCCACCGCCTGTCGACGAGTCGTCCGTCGTCGCCGATTGAAACACCTCCGCGGGAATCGGGGTGAATTTCTTCTTGTTCGATTTCTCCGAGGCCACCTCCAACTTGATTTTCTTGGTCGGGGCGAAGGCCTCGGGCTCAGGTGGCTTGACGGCCTCGAGAGACCTGATGGTCACGTCCTTGTTTTCGAGCTGCGTCTTCAGCTCGGCGATCTGGCTCTTGCAAGTCTTGTTCTCGGACTCCAAGGCCTTGATCCTCTGGTCAAGCTCCTTGTTCTCCTTCTTGGACTTGGTATAGGCCTCGGACATCTTGCTCAGGAGGTTGATCAACATTTCGTCGCTGCCGCCACCGCTGCTCTTCTTGGACTTGCCGCCCTTGAGGTCGGCCATCATGCGCAGGACGGACTCGTCCATGTGGATAATCCCTTTATCCTCGTCCTTAGAGGACTTCTCCGACTCGGAGTCAGACGACGACTTAGCCTTCTTTTTGTTTTTCTTCTTCTTTTTGTCCTTGGCCTTTTCTGTCTCCTCGTCGGAGCTCGACGTGTCCTGTAAGAAAAAAAAAATAATGGTAAACCATGATTTCATGCACAACGTTTTTCCTACCTTCGCCTTCTTTTTCTTCTTTTTCTTGGATTTTTTCTTCTCGGTGTCACTTTTCTCGTCGTCCTCCGAGGTCGACGCGGCCTTCCTGACATGTCGAACCTCAGCTGGACTTGGGCTGCGCCTTGAAGCCGACGACTTCGGTGGTGGCGGTGGGGGAGGTTCCTCTATAACGGGCTGTTTCAACGCAGCCTCCATTTTTCCGAGGACGTCCACAATGTACTGGATCCTTGACTTGACCTCTTTCTATTGAGATCAAAGTAATAATCAAACTATCTCATTATACATTTACTTTTGGCAATTAATTTACCTGGAGCTTGGTGTTCTCACGCATGATTTTATCCTCGTGAACTGCACCGTCCTCTTTCAACGTTTCACGTCTAAAAAAATTAACAGAGAATTATTTAAGTGTGATAATTGGAACAAGACGACTGAGACGACTGTTGTTCTAATGAACGATCAAATTGGAATCAATACTTACTGTTCTTTGAGCTTCAAAAGTTGGGTCTCCAACTTTTCCCTTGCGTCCAGGTATTGCTTATGCTGGGTCTTCAGCTTCTCGTGTTGCTCGCGGGTAATGCCTAAATAGCCAAGAGAGAAGAAAAGAACAACTGGTTAGTCCAACATTGTCCTCATTGTGATTTGTTCATATTGTGCAATCAGACCCCAAATAGATTAGTAGAACAGAGTCTTGCTATTTCGTTCGGGACGACTCGATTGAGCCAAGTAGTTTAGCTACAATCTCGATCTCCAAGAAGGTGGCCTTAAAGGCTGCTGCTGGAAGAAAACGGGGTCGGGTGAGTGAGAAATCCAAGAGAAAGCCACCTCCACAAAGAATCAAATACAAACCGCGCGTGCTTCGATTTAGTCTTCCAGACTTGCTTCTCATTTGCATGACGTCAAGTCCATCATCATCTTGTTTCGTCAAACATATGAAAACTCAGGTCAGGCTTGAATGAGAACAACTTACTTGGCTTCTTGTCGCTGTTGTCGTTGTCGTTCTTGCCGTCCCCATCACTAGCTGAAGAGCCGTCAGAAGCGGCCCGGCGATCCCGACTTCCTCCATATTCCTTGGCAGCTGTTTCACTACTGGTCCGTTTCCTGTCCCGATCCATTTCTAAAAAATATCATGCAATTAGCAAAATATTTAACAACTCTTTAAAGAATGAAGTGACAACAATTAGATTCCCTACCTGGTGTCCGATTACGCCTTGAAGTCTCGGGTGGCATCGCCGGTCCAGTCGCCATTGGATAACCCTGTAAAATATATTTTGTTCAATATCAAAACAAAACTTCTGTTACTTTTGATGTTTCACCATTGGAGGATAGCCTGGATGAGGCTGGCCTGGATAAGGATAGCCAACTGGAGCATAGGCGTGAGCCGCGGGCGGCGGGTAACCCGGATGGGCGTACCCAGAATGGTGTCCCGGTATTGCCATCTAATTATGACATGACATAAAATCAATGTATACTTTGACGAATCATTGGCTAAAAAAATTACCGGTGGTGGTGGCGCCGCCGCTGAACTGCCAGCAGTTCCCAAAGTTTGCAAGAAAGCATCTGTACTCTTCTTCCAATCTTCGTCCCTCCGTTTTCCGCTGCCTCCACTTCGTGAGCCGTAATCTCGATGGCGAGATCGACCCTCCGGACTCTGGCTCCTGGATCTGGATCTGGAACGCTTCCTGCGATCCCGATCCCATTTACCTTGTTCTTTGCCGCTTCCGAGAGTTGAGGGTGGTGGCGGGAAGTCCGTCTGCTCCTGGCGTCTCAATCGAGGATCCTTGGCCTTGGACGAGTCATACATGTACCTGTCGTCGTCCGACATCTTGAACAATCACACTGACCTGGAAGAATCGAATAAACAAGAGACTAGTGAGTTTAACAGCCATTTCGATTAGACTAAGTGGAGTTTGATTTGATCACATTTTTATAGTAGTCCGCTCAAACTTTCGACAGAGAAATCGTAAAGGCCCAAAAATAGAGCTCCGCCTATGGAGATCCAGGCGACACGAGGTGTGACGCCAGCAAAAAGTCCTTTAACTCCACTTGTTTCGAACACTTCTCGCAATGCAATCACAGCACTCTGTGTTTTCGCCAGTTCACTGCCGGACTCCGCCAGCATGATCCTCGTCTTGGCAACGTCCAATGGGGTCGTGACAGCCGCGCTAAAGCCCCCGGCGACAGCCCCACAAACGCCAGACTGCCAGGGTTTGACACTTGGTTCATTCTGTTCTCGAGCCCAGACTTTTTTCAGATACTCCCAAAGAGGCATTTGAATGAACGAGAAGGGGACCTCGCGCATGACTGTGGTCGAGTAGCCTCTGAACATTCCTTGAAAGCCTTCCGTTTGCAAAACTGCTCGCACTATTGACATCCCCCTTTGATGCGAGACTTGCATCCTTTGCTTGACAACTTCGACGGGGACTCGAACGAGACAGGCAGCGAGCTCTCCGAAGGAAGCGGACATCATCTGAGTGCTGGCATCGTGTTTGAACACTGGCTTCAACTGTTTCTTGCTGGCCTCGTAGGTGACGAAAAACATAGCCGCGCCCGGGGCAGATCCAACCGCGACCGCGCCAATACCTGCCCAGAGTCGGTGAAATCCACCCGAGGATCGAAAGCCTTCCTTTGATTGGAGCCTTGTTTTCAACGTATCCAAGGGGTACAAGGTCAGGTCGACGCCCAAACCTGCTATGGCACCGGACACCAGGGCACCTGAGGCCGTCGGGCTGGAGTATCTATCATCACCGTTTTGCATCTTCTTTGCCTGCTTTCTTTCTCTCTTCTCTACAATGACAATGGGCGTATTTGCCAAAGCTATCAATGGCGTCCATGCCAACCGGCCGATGGGAAACGTTTCAAACCAAATGGTTAATGTAATGTAAAATTTAGAATTACCTTGGACCTGAGCTTAAACGTGTGCCTGCTATTTCAGAGACAAGCACTTCCAGTGTCCCCAACGTCAGATCCTGCCTCCTGAATCGATTAAAAATCTCGAAAAGTTCGAAATGAAATGATCACAACTTTTAAAGGGACAAAAAAATAGTGATGGGTTCAAGCTTAGGCTCGAGCTTGAAAAAGCTCGCTTGAAGTAAATAAGGTTTCAGGCTCGAAAAAGCTTGAGCTCGAAAATTTGAAATTCCAAAAAGCTCGAAAAAGCTTGACAAACAAGAAAAGCTTGACAAGCTTTTTCAAGCTTTTTTGGCAATGGAAAAGTGCAGAATTTACCGCTAAATTTCCAAAATTTTCTTTATTAAATTCATTTTTTCCCCAGATTTTGCCTTTTAAACCATCAAATACCTCAATAATGAAGTAAACATGATTTTTTCTCATTTGCAGAAATTGTCTGCTGGAGCCTGAACTGTATAGTGACCCTTTTTAATATTAGGAAAAAGCTTGAAGCTCGCTCGAAAATTTTCAAGGCTTGACAAGCAAAATCGTCCAAAAGCTTGGGCTCGCTTGAGCTTGAGACCTTTAGGCTTGAGCAGGCTTGAAGCTCGAGAAAAGTGGGCTCAACCCATCACTACAAAAAAAAGATTGAAAATGATTACGTAGCGTTTGTTTTCAACAACAGAGTGCATAGGCTTGAATAATTCTAAAAAAATTCTATTTATGTACAAAAACGCCATTTTTGGCCTAAAATCAAATCAAAAGCTTTTGTATCTGGTATCACTGCGGCAACAAGGCGCAATTTTTGTGCGTTGTAACAAATACTAGGGCATTTAGTTTAAGTAAATTGGTTTTTCTTTTCACAAGAAAACAAAAGAAAAACAATGAAAGAATCAACAACTTCTAAAAAATTAAAAGTAAAACAATGTACCAAATACCAATTATAAATGAGTGTTCAACTTTAAGAACGTTAATTTTGACTGCATTTTTTGTTGACATTGGCTTTGAAACGGTCCGATTTTCGGCGAAAATGTAAACAAACGACAAGGGAAGAGAAAAAATTCAAAAGTGGTGCAAAAATTGGAAAATTCAAAGAACTCGAGACAAGAGACAAATCCAAGTAAAACCTTGACGGAAAGTGTTCGTTTTGCAGAGGCGACAGTACTCACGACCAAAATCAAGGCCTGTCACAGGCGTGAGAGTATGAAAATGAAGCTCGTTCTGCTTCTGCTCCTGCCAGCTTTGGCGGTGGGTTGGAAGTTGAACGTTCCACGAGTGCTGCTGCCGTTGGCAGATGAGGGCGCCCACTTCACAGTCTACTCCGAAGGTGGCTGCTTCACGTGGAGCTCTACGCGGCCCGAGGTGATCAGGGTCACGCCGACGAAGGCCATGGATGAGTGCGGTGGCGGCGACGCCGAGCGGAAAGCCCCCTTCATGCCAGCAACATCATTCGACTCCTCGGAGGCGAGTGTCATCACCGGTTGCACGTCTGGGGCCATCATCAACATCCCTGATCGCTGGGGTGGAGCCCCGTCGTTGGCCAAAGCCCAGGCGATCGTGACAGCCGAAGATGCACACTCTCCAGGACACGTGCTTCGCGTGGATGTCATTGTCGATCGGATTTTCTCTCTACAGATTGTGACTAAAACGCACGAGCTTTTTCTCGAAGAGGCTCCCGAAGAATTCTCCGTCCGAGCCTACGACGACCAGGGAAACGAGTTCAGTACCCTCGAGGGCATCGTGTTCACGTGGACCGTCGAGCCGTCGTCGAACAAGAGGGAAAACGTCAAGTTCATGAAGTTTAGGGACTCGACATACAGTCTTGAGCCGTCCCTCATGGCTCTCGAGGCCAAGGGATTGCAGGGCAGCAAGGTCCTCTTGGAAGGAATTCGAACGGGCTCGTCAAAGGTTTCAGTCAGGCTATCGGCTAAGAACTACGCCGACGTTCCGCCTGCTGAAGTGACTGTCATGGTAGTTGCCAACTTGTTTTTGGTCCCACACATCTCATTCGCCATGGTTGGTTCAACGATCGTTTACCACGCGGAGCAAATGAAGTCGAACAGAGTAAGAACAGTTTTTATCGGGCCAGTTTCTTAATAATGTCGAAATTGATGTTTCCCATTGTTTATTGTAGATTCACAAGATTGACCTGGCGTCGTCACAACAGTATTATCTTGAAGTCGAAGATTTGGCGTGGCCGAGGATTGGACACAAGGATACCGTTATCGCTGGCAACCAGGTTGGCCAAGCTGAGGTGATTCTCAGGGACAACAACGTCGGCAAGGAAGATGCAGTAAAGTCCCCCTCGGCGGACTTGTTCATCGTGCAGCCAGCGTACATCATGATCCAGATCGATCCCCACAACAACTGGAACGTAATTGTCGGCGGAAGCTACAGCCTCTACGTGACGGTGTACGACTCGCAGAACCACCGTCTCTTCTCGTCCTCGAACCTGGTCGCTGAGCTCGAGATCGACGACGGCTACTTCCAAGTCGAGGCCACGTCAGCCAATGGGACCTGGGTTCATGGAGTTCCACTAAAAGTTGGCACGGCCGAAGTTAGAGCTGTTCTTCTCGGAACAAAGGACGTCGAGACCGGCAGTCTCGTGACCTTGGAGACCCCGCTCAAGGCCAAAGCGCAACTGGAAATCTTCGACCCGATTGACCTACAGCCTGCTCTTTCAAGTAAGTAAAAGTTTTCAAATGTTTTTCGTTTGCCTTTAAACATTGTTATTTTTTGCTAGTTTTCCCATGGGATCCTGCGAGAAAGTCGTCGCAACAAGTCAAGTACAAGATCCTCGGACAATCGGCGTCTGTGTCGTCGTTCGTTTGGGCCTCGAAAAACACCAGCGTCGCTACCGTGACTCAAAACGGCCTCGCAAAAACGATGGGAATTCTCGGCGAGACCGAGGTCACCGCCGCCATGAATCGAGCCTCTCACAACCGTGGCCGCGCAGAGATCATCGTTCTCCCAGTCGTCGGAGTCGAAATCTTTAAGGACCAGCCGCTCGAGGTCGAGATCGGCTCGCGTCTGTTGTTGCCTTTAAGTTTTTGGGGTCCCGGCCAGCGCCGATTCACCATGTGCCATCTGATCCCGTATGCAACCTCCCTTGGCGATCGGTCGATTTTTGCCACCGAAAATCAGCCCTTGACCTCTGTCGAGGACCCGATCGCCGAAAACACCTGCACGTGGATCAACGTCTCGGGCTTGGCCGTTGGCTTCAGCCGGCTCACGGTATCATACAGCTACCCCTCTCTGACGGGCACCGGGATCGTCAAGATCAGCGACAGCATCACCCTGGCCGCCTACGAGCCCTTGCAGACGGTGCAACCTCTTGTGTCCTCCGATTCGACCACGGCCACGGTGGTGTTGTCTGTCGGCGCTTCCTATGATATCGTCTGGTCAGGAGGTCCTCAGCCTTGGGTGCTGAGACCCGAGTCGCATTTCCACATGGTTAACGTCAAGGACGCCAACCTCGTCGAGGCCGACGAGCGCAAGGTGGCCTCGGGCGGGATTTACGTCTACAGGATCGTCTGCAACAAGTTGGGCGAGACGGACATGACGCTTAAGGTGGGCAACAAGCAGTCGCCAGTGTTGAAGACGCCAGTGGAGGCTCAGTCCACGGTGAAAGTGGTATGCGCCGAGCCTGACCGACTACAACTGGAGGCCAATCCCGAGAGGCCCCAAGGCTACTCGACTCCCTGTCCTCTGTTGGCCAAAACGGGCCGAGTTTCGGTGCTGTGCTACGAAGAGCTGCCCATCAACGTCACCGTGTTCGATTCCGAAGGCCGCAAGTTCGACAACTTCTCCAACCTCGACATCTCTTGGACGATCTCCGACGACGGCCTCGGAACATTGGCCAAGGACAAAGGAGTCATTCTGCCCTCGCAGGAGGACACCAACGAGAGACTTGGCTACAGGCTCGCAGTCGCAGCACAGCAAATGCTGACGCCAGTCGAGAAAATCGGAAGTGTTGATGTTGGAGCCACACTGAAGAAGACCTCCTCTTATCTCGTGGGAAGCTTTGGCTCTGTGTCCGACACTCTGCAGCTGCAGCTTGTCACCGACACCGAGGTCATGCCCAAGGTGGTGCCGCTGTTCAACCACCCCAACAACTTTGCCACTCTCTCCGTCGATCATGGGTCAGGCTACTTTGAAATCGTCAACGCTGACCAAGCCATCGTCTTGCACAAGTTCACGTCCTCGAACCGTTCGGTGCACCTGACCCCAAGCCAGGAGGGCTCGACGTCTTTAATAGCCAGGGATCTCTGCCTCATGGCAACCAAGGAGGAGAAGGCCAAGGCGTCCGTGAGAGTGATCGGTATTCACCGCGTCGAGTTGCTCATGGTCGACAAAGTGCAAGTGGACAAGTCCATCAGGGCCGAGGTCAAGTTGTGGGATCAGCACGACGAGCTGATCGTGCCGTCCTCGGCTCACATGCAGGTTGTCCTCTCGGCGGCAGGGAAAGACATTGCCACGATAGACGGGCATCAGAAACAACCACTGGAGTTCACCCTTACAGGAGCCAAGCTTGGACAGACGACAATCACGGCCAGCGTCATGTACGGTCGTCGGCGTGTGACCTCATCGGCTATGCCCCTCCATGTGTTCCCCCCGTTGCTCTTGGACCCGAGGAACATCACGCTCATCATCGGCGCCACCTTCCAGCCGCAAATTTTTGGAGGCCCCGGCCAATCGGACTCTACCATCCAGTACAGCCTCGAGAGCAACAGGGTTGCCAACGTCGACACCAGCTCTGGACTTGTCAAGGCCATGGTCGTCGGCTCGACCCGGTTGACCGCCAGAGCTTTTGGAACAGATCGCACATTAGGCAAAAAGGTTGTCTTGAGCGAAGATCGAATTGACGTCCACGTAGTGACGTTGGAAGGAGTTCGCATCAAAGCGGTAAAACATTATTTTCAAACTACTTAAAATAGTTTTCATTTTTTTCAATTTCATTTTTCCAGCCTTTGACGAGAATTAGAGTCGGTGCGGAAATGCCCCTGAGCGCCGTCGGATTGGATTTCATGAACCAGAACGCCTATAGCTTTGGCTCTGCGATTCCCCACCTCCAGTTGGCTTGGTCGTCGAGTAATCAAGAGGTCGCTGAGTTGAGGTCGGCCCTGTGGCGAAACGGTTTGGCTCCCAGGATGAGAAACAGCGCCGTCATGCGTTTGGTGGCTAAGAAGCCTGGACGCATAGTAATCAAAGTTCACGCCAAGATCACCGAGTCCATCGCGACGGCCGGCCAATTTCAGTTGGACAAAGACGCCGAGTTTACTGACCAGATCGAGGTCGTGGTCATAGACGACCTCGCCGCCAGGGCTCCTTCCGTCCCGAGGAACACTCTGCTCATGGGTGTCCAATCGGAGTACCAGTTGAGGACGAACAGAGAGGCCGGTGCGAAAACAATCTATTATGTCCTCGCCAAAGACGCTGGCCTCGGAGGAGGTCACGATGAAGTGATTACAGTCTCGCGTAATGGCCTCGTCAAGTCTGGACGCAACCTCGGCACCGCCGTCATCTTGATTCGAGTCATCGACGACGGTTCCCTCGTGCAAGAAATCAGCATCACCGTCCAAGTCAAGCCCCTCACCTACATCATGCTCAACGCTCTTCGAGTCATGAAGCCGACCTCGTCGCAGCATCAGCTCACAACTTGGCCTCTTGGCCTTCAAGTCCCGCTACACATCAGTTTCCACGATGACACCGGCGTGAAATTCGACGCAGTCGACGAGTCCACGTTGGAAGTGTCCACGAGGCCGAACCGGTTCGACACCAACCAGATCCACGTGGTCGACAAGAAGAGAGCCAGTAGCAGCAACAACCACTCACTCGCCATCGAGCTCACCATGTCCGAGTTGACGGTATTGCGGTCGTTCATCAGTTCCTCCGACGGAAAGAATCGCCTGGACGACTTCATTGTGTTTGACACCAAGCCTGGCATTGTTCCCGAGCTGACGACGAGGCCGGTCGTGGTTGGAGACGTGATCCTGTTTGACAAGCATGTCACTGCCTCCGAGGACAACGTTCTTGGCAAGTGGTCCGTCGATCCACCCGGTATGGCTTACGTCGACTCCGACCTCGGGCTCGCCGTTGCCCTGAGGAGCGGCCTCGCCCGATTGGCCTGCAACCTCGACGAAACACGCAGTATTTCCATCGATCTCAACGTCCAGCGGGCGTCCAAAATTGTCTTCCAATCCAGATCAACAGAAGACCTCGGACGTCACTTGACCCACGATCAGGCCAATGTTCAAGCGGTGTCCTTTTCGATTTTGTCCGAAGATGGCCAGGCTGCCCCTTCATCGGAAAGACAAGTATTCCCTAACCTCCACTTTAGCTCGAGCACCGGTCAAAACAACGCCAGCCAGGCCGACGGCTCTCACTTCACCAAAACGTTGTACACGTGCGACGCCAAATTCGTCAACCCGACCAACAACTTTGACGACTACCTGACCGTCGAGGCCGCGTTCTCAGGAGGTCACTACGTCTGCCTCTTCAGGGCAGCGTTGTCCGCTGCCGACCAGAAGAGTATATCCGACGACCTCGAGGTCACTGTCGTCCCGTCGGCCTCCATGATGCCTGCAGCCAAGATCAGCACCCGAGTCCCATTTTCCTCACCGTTCAAAATCGGAAACAATGACGGCGGCCCTCTCGTCTTGACCAACGTCGCCCCGAGTGCTGAGGTCACCATCATCGGGCTCCCACATGTTCTCGACAGCGTCACTGTGACACCCAGCGACACGCACCTGATCTCGGTCGGGAGATCGTACTTCGGTAACGAAGACAACACACGCTCCTGGCCCGTCAACGTGAGGTCGGCCTTCTGGACCGAGGCCAAGCCGGGTGTCGAGGTCAACGTGCGCGTGGCCTCTTCGGTGACTGGCCAGTCGGCCGTCGTTCCCGTCAAGATCATGTTTCGCGGCGACCAGTGTGCCAACATCGAGCTCGGCTGGTCAAGCCTGATCTACTTCCTGATCAGCCACTACCAGTCATTGCTTTTCATCATCGCCTCGTGCGTGATCTGTGTCTTTGTCACGAGGGTCGTCTCTCAGAGCGCCAAGACTTCGACCTCGAAGTCGTCAGCCTCCTCGGCAGACATCAACGCTTTCAACACGCCCAACGGTATGCCGAGGGTGGCCAACTTGAGCAGCAGCCCGTCGAGCTTGCTATTGAACTCGGAGTCCAAGCCGTTTGTCTGGACGGTGGACAAGTCGCCAGTCTATGGAAGTCCCGCGACGCCATCATTGTACCACAGGAAATCGCCGAGATCTCTCACCCAGTATTCCTACACGGACAACAACTAAATTCAAAAGTCAAAGCCGGTGACTGCCAAAAAAAGAAGTTAAGGATTCCGCTTCCGACTCCGATGAAACAATCCCATGGCTGTGGAAACATTTGTTCGAGATAATGTTCACGCTTACAAAAAAATAAACTAATCCACTTTTTCGAGTATAACTTAACATGCGCGCTAATTAACATGTGTAACTTGGTAATATGAAAGTCGTCTCGTAAAATTGTTCATGCTTTATGTAAAGATATGTCAACTCATCAACGCCCTTGTCAACAATCGAGAAAAATAAAGAAAAGAAAAATAAGAAAAAAATATTGGCGTTTTTCGTAATATCACGGAAAAAATCTGGTAACGCTGAAACCGGTAAATTAAAAATTAAAATAAAAATTAGACTGCAAAGGCCAGCATCAAGCCCATTTTTAATTTTTTACCACCAAGCCTTTCGGGCGCAAAATTGCTCGTGTTAACTTCGAAGCAAAAATCTTCGCAAAGGCGATTTTTTTAAAGCCGCCAGTTGTGGTTTCAGGTTTGGGAAAAATGCAGAAAATTGGCAAGGACTTTGACGTGCCCCCGGGAACCTCGATTCTAAGGCCGATTTGCGAACACGCTGCTCCCAACCAGGAGGCCGATTACAGTGTCATCCAAGAACAAAACGAGAAAAACCGCAAGATTCCCTACTTCCCGCCAATCACAAATTCTGAGGTCGACGATTTCGAAAAAAAATTCAAGAGGCCGTGCCTGGTGACACTGAGACGGCGATACCAGCAGATGTCCTGGCCCAACAACGAGATTGTGCACGATTTGGCCCTGTGGTCGAAGAAGCCTTTGCCCGACTTCTTAACTGGTCGCTCTGGAGATTATTGTGATGATGACACAACCCAAGAAGGCCGGGCGCAGCTTGATACCCCGCCTAGTTGGGTTCACGATTACCATCTAAGCACCAAGCGTGATCCAAGTGATTTTCCGTGCCACCATGTCCTTGCTGAGATGCGCAACAACCTCAACAACCACAACAGCAACGGCAGCAACAGCAACAGCAACAGCAACAGCAACAGCAACAGCAACAGCAACGGAGAAAAAGCCGATCCGCCAAACGTTGAACAGTTTAGAAGTGGCGCACATGGCGGCAATCATAAAAGTGAAGTGGTTGAAGACACGATGACTGTGTTGAGAAATTTTCGAATGCCCAAAAAGCAAAAGTACCGATCCTCAATCTCGATCGAGTCGTTTGACCCGAAGAACAAGACGTAACATTCGCTCCATCATTAACCCTCTCGGCAAAATAGGGTTAAAAAGGGAATAAGCTTATAATTTGTGAATTGACGTAAGAATGAGTCCACCAAAAGGACCAAACAGATAATCAACTTCAGCATTTTATCATTCAAGACGACGTGGAAAGAATTAACTGGAAAGCAATAAGCAATTGAAAGAATAAGCCGGTGTGGGAGAGCAGGCTGTTAAAACTGCCAGGAAGCCAGAAACTTGTCAGTGAGTAATGTATTACCTGCGTACCTAAATTCCAAAGCAATATATGAAATGTTTGACACAAGTTCAATTAACAATATAACACTGAGAATGTAGTGTTGGTCATCTCTTCATGACATATGTATATTCTTGAGAATCGTCAAATCATTGGTTTCGTTTTCTTACAAGAAATTTCTGGTTGCCAGGAGGATAGAGACGAAGAGCAGCATCATTGGACTGAAGCTCTTGCCAATCGGGCCTCCGTTGCAAGTGTCATAATCGCACAGGGAGAACGAATTGTACCCTGAAATTAATTGTATTCTTAGATAGTCATAAACAAACGTGGAAATATTGGTCTGAATTTAGAACCTACCGCCAGTTTTCCAATAGGTCCCGACCATTGAACGTTGCATCCCAGTCGGGAATGTTTGTCCATCAAAAGGGGCACAGCCTCGGACAGTGACGTAGGTTCCAGACACTAGAAAAAAATATGAATCTTTTAAATTTCACGAGTTTTTATCGGCGAGGCCAAGTGCTTTATACCATATTGGCTGGCTTTGAAGCACATGAACGTGGGGTTGGTGTGCGTCTGCGAGCATTCTGTTGCTGGAACGCTGCCAGGGTAGAAGGGGTCTCCACAACTCAACTGTATATCAGATCGGCATTCGAAACACCGGATTGAGTCTGAAAAATATGAAGTTTGTAAATCCGAAAGACTTTGATTGAGAATGGTCAGAAACTAAGAATCCCCTACCTGTTGTGGTGAAGTAGAACACTGTCAGTAAAAGGCCAGACAGTTTCCAATGCTGGAGCATCATGGAATTTTGTAGAGACTTTGGTGACTTTGCTGATTCTTCCCAAATTGTGTAACAAGTGGTGGTGTGAGCTCTATTTCAAACAGGCTCAGGAAAAACATGGGCGTGTAGATATACTTGAAGCACTCTGTGTAGGTAGTGTGCACAGCACAGATGTATAGTATCTCTTAAAAAGCAGGTAAGCTACCTGGATCGTATAAGTGTTGTTGTCGCTGTTGTTTTGGTTTTCAACATATACCTGGACAAGGAGTCATAGTCGATCCTCCTTGGGGATGACCGTTGCTCAAAAATGGACCCCTTGGTTTGGCTTTGCCAAATCCTAACTTTTGCAGCCATCTTGCAATCAGGTCAGTACAGTGATATATTTAATTAAGATATGCTAGAAAGGGGGTCTATGTATATACCAAGTGCTTTTTCAGGCGAGTGTATCAAGTGCTTCCAGTGCAGCTCAACAGAGGACCAACGTAAGCCTACGGGAGTCTGGTCTGAGGACCACTATACCCAGAATAGGTACGAGGACAACTGCGGCGTCTACTGGAGATTCGAGCCCGATCGCAACGTCCCCGTCGAGTGCAACTCGGACGAGTCCCACACCCCCGGGACGTTTTGCGTGAAAATCACGAGACAAGGACCGAGGGGATTTATCTGTAAGAGGCCCAAATTTTCTGTGAAATTGTGAACGATTTCACGAGTTTTTTTATGATTCTACAGGGGACGGTCGATGGAGGCAAGTCATTCGGAGATGTGCTTCAGTGTCGGACACGGGTGTGACTGGGGTCTGCAACTGGGGTGTCCTCCAGAATGGTGTTTACTGGGAGGAGTGTTACTGTTCCCATGACGGGTGCAACGGTGCCAAAGTCTTCACGTGAGTCCAGTTTCAGTAGATTCAAACTTTGTGGATCAGCATCAAGATTGATCAAATTACAGGTCCAGCACAACAGCAATCATCTTGTCCTTGGCTATTGTACTCATCGGATGGAGAGCAGAGCATTAAAGAAAGGGGAAAAGAAGAATGGCTGAATTTCAATATTTTAAATGATCTCTGAATAAATGAACGAATACTTTGTACTCACATGAAATAAAAGTCTTCATATATTTTGTACTAACCTGACTCTCTCTTGATTCATCAATTAAGTTCAGTTGAGTGCGATCTTAAATTCTTGCCCCAACAAAAACAAAACAAGACTGGTCGGCGAGTTCAGCTCTCTTGAAAGTTGAGGTTTCAGAGCTGTCAAAAACAGAACAAAACATTAGTTTCATTTGAAAACAGAAAATGCTAGACCCTGGCAGCTAATCTTTTTCAATTTTTGATGCATGTTTTTTGCGTAATTTTTGGGAGAAAAGTCATCGATGAAACGAAAACCTGGAAACTGGAAAGCCTCAGACAGTCACCATGCTGAAAAACCAATCCGTCGACAAAGTCAACGATGAGGCTGAAAATGCCTCTATCCGAAGTGAGTATCGGCAGCTCATGGATGAGGCTAGAAAACCCGGCGCTAAAGTGCCCACGGAGCTCCTCAACCGGGCCAGCTTACTCCTGGACCGCGTCGAAAGGTGAGGATAATTGTGGTTCAGGTTGGCATTCGTTATATTTAAGTAATTCTTGAGACGATCTTTTTATCAATTTCAGGCCACACGAGGCACTCCTCGACTCGGAGTTCATGACGGAGGTATCGAAGTCAATGTTGGACATCATCCAGCAAGGCCGCCAGGGTCCCTTCAGTGTCGATCAGTTCGCCGTCAACCTGTTGAACAACAAGCTCTGCGTCGAGACCGAGAAAACTAGCGACATTTCGTCTCAGAAGTGGGTCGACCTGGGCAAGAGTGTCCGGCCTCTTGTGAAGCGGCCGCCCTACTTGACATATCTTCTCGGCTCGATTGAGCGGGACAGCGATTCCTACGTGGCTGCGAAGAAAACTCGCCGCGCCCCAGTCAAAGACCACAATCAGCGGCTTGTGCCCACTCAATATACGACGGGGGCAAAGGAGTCCGCGATCAAGACCGTCAGCATCGAAAAGCTTGTGGACGAGACGTACCGCTTCCTGAGCCTGTGCTTCAGGGAAAACAACAAGCAGAAGGTCAACTATTTTCGATTCGTCGTTGATCCCAACTCGTTCTCAGCTACTATTCGAAACATGTTCCACACATCGTTCCTCGTCAAGGAGCGCAAGGCCAGCATCCTGGTCGACGGGTACGGAATCCCGTTCATAAAGCCCCTGAAGAAGAAGGCGCTGCGAAACGCCAATGACGTCGAGGAGGACGTGCGATCGAATCAACTGATCCTAACCATGACCAAGGCTCAATGGGAGAGTCTGGTCGACGTGCTTGATATCAAGAAAGCCATGATTGACATCCCAGAGGATGACGATGGACCCGAGGCCGAGGCGTCCTGATTCAAAAAGTGGAACCCTTGTACCAACAAAATATGAAGAATTCAAAAGTGCTGTGCTCTGCTTTCATGTCCATGTACTAATCAGAATTACTTACATATAAGCCACTGTATATTTTGATCTATCTAGTAGCTATGTATGTGAAGTCCAGAAATATTTTTTCCTCAAAAAAACGAAAAGAAATAAACCACCAAATAACATCTTTTTTTGTGAAGCGGTCTATTTGTCATTCGTTTCGTTTACAAGGTTGTACAAGATTTTGATTGTGAGTAACGTTTTCTTCTTCTCTTCAAATTAATGTAAGCAAGTATCTTATAATAACGGTACAATAATAAGCAATAATGTAATGGGGATGAATTTTACTACAGAAAGTAATATTAGGGTGTAAGTATTTAGATAATAGATATACGATTGTATTCGTTTGGGGGGAAGCCTTCGTTCCACTTCTTCTTTTCTTTCGATTCAAAATTCCACACTTCATTTCGTTGAAAAATAATTCTGTTTATTTCACACTCTACGTAAGACTTTGCCGATCACGAGAGATGGGTGTCCCTTGCGGTCATCACTGATGAGATCGAGGTGCGTTGCTGCCAGCAACAGGTGCATTGTCTTCCTTGGCGATCAGGACGGTATGCTGGCCACCGCCCGAGACTGCCATCACCTTGCGCGTCTCCAACTGCTTGCCGAGCATCTTCTCCGGCTCCCAGGCGTCGTCATCACTCGCGTGGCCGAGCTGCCCGTTGGTGCCCATGCCCCAGCTGTAGCACTCGCCGTCGGAGGTGACTGCAAAGGACACGGTCGTCCCGCACGAGACGTCGACGCACTTCCGGGTGGCGAGCGCCCCCAGGACGCGCGTCGGCTCAATGGCGTCCGACTTCTGGTTCTTGCCGAGACCGAGGCGACCGTAGTCGACGCGGCCGAGAGCGTGAACACGACCCTTGGCGTCGAGCGCGAGGGTGTGATGCTGGCCAGGCACGATCTGTGCCCAGCCTCCGCTATCGGCAGCGGCCTCGGTCAGTGACTTGGACTTGGTGAGGGTGAAGAGAACCTTCCCCTTGGGAACACCGAGCTGAAAACAAACAACAGGTCTCATGATATGATCAGTAGCAAGTTAGATTTGGAATTTTACCTGGTTGTAATTGTTCAAGCCACAAACGAGAACCTCGTTGTCAGTGGATAAGGCCAAGGTGTCGTAGGATCCTGCCCACACGTCGGCAAAGACAGTGCGCCTGTTCTTGGCATGAACGCGGTCAGGATGAAGGAGGAGCCCGAGGCCGCGACGGCCCCCGCGAGCGACGAAGCGCTCGGCCACGCGGCCGAGCTGGCCTTGTTCCGCACAGCCGACGGTGTAGAGCTCGCCGCCGTCCGTGAGCATGGCCAGGTGGTCGGTGCCCGACGTGATCTTGACCACCTTCTTGTTGTTTGGCAACGGCAAGAGCATCGGGAGCTTCTGGATCGCCCCGTCCGGGGTGAGCCCGAAGCTGCCCGAGCTGTCGCGGAACGTACCCCAGTAGTAGACGTTGCCGTTCTCGGCCAAGGCCGCAGTGTGCGAGTCGCCCGCGCTCACCTGGATGACCTTCTCCGGGATGTCAACTTGGCCGGCGTCGAAGCCCTCCTCGTCATCGTCGATGTGGCGACCCAGAGAGCCCTCATCATTACAGCCTGAAATCGGGCATCGCATTTGTGTTTGGAAAAATCCTTGTACTTTGGGTTGGATCCGATTGTTTAAGCTTACCAAAAGTGAAGACTTTGCCCTCGAGTGTGACGCAAACTGTGTGCATGCCTCCTGCACAGACGGAGATCACGTTGGGGACGCCCTTCACGATCGCCGGCTTGCTGCGCTCCATGATGTCTGGCCCGAGCCCGAGCTGACCGGTGTCGCCTTGTCCGAGAGTGAGCACTGTCCCGACAGTCTCCTTCAGGTGTTCTCTTCTCGCAGCGATGCGAGAGTCTAGCTTGGCTTTCTTCTCGGCTCTTCGGGCCTCGGTGACGGCGGGACTCGGCCGCCCTCGTTTCCGCGACTGTACCATGTCGTTGGCGTTGGCGCCTCCGTTCAAGTTGCCGGCCTTCAGCGCTGCCTTGAGCGACTCGCCATCCTCAACAACGACTTTGTTCTTTGGCACTGGTCTCGCACGGGGTCCTCGAACCATGATTGTTTGTCAGCTTGAAAATTTGGGATTTGAACGTCGGCGGAGCTTTCTCGGAAAAGTTCTAAACGTTGGGATTCTTCGCGGGGGAAGAATGACGAGAGATGATGATGATGGGTGAAGTGTTATATTCCTGATCCTATCTGAAGCTGCACGCGTCGTCCATTCGAGCTCGGTGTGGTCTGGAGATTCACTTGGGTAGTCTTGGCACTGGCGATCCTCAAAGAATCTTGATTTTGTCAATTTTTGCCAAAGGTCACAGGCTTTTCAACATGAAAACGGCGGCTTTTTGGCTTGGATTTTAAAGCTGCTGTTTCATAAACTTTGGCAAAAAGAAACGAGCTTTTTCAGAAAACGCCAGTTTTTGACCTTTTTTTGATGATGAAAAGCCACAAAAGTTTTGAAAACTCTGAACTGAGCAGATGAGATACTCTGCACGTGAGATTTAAAAAAAATAACAAAAGGACAGAAACCCGCTGTACCGCGTTGCTGTTGCTCTTTAAAATTAACACTCCTACCCTCCATTAATTAAAATGCTTCTGAATGTCTGAAAGTGAAAACTAAAATGAATCACAATTGCAGACTTGAGCTTTAAAATGGATTAAAAGTAGATTTAAGAGATAAATATTGTTTGAATTTCCCGCCATGGTTGCTGTTCTCTGCTTGCAATCTCTATCTGCCGGCGAATGGTGCAAGACTAAGAAGTTTTGATTCTGCACATACAGTTGTGAAATGCAGCTTCATTGACCTGCAATAAATACGCCAATAAAATGTCAGAATCTCTTGGTACTTCAAATTCTGACGACTCATCTCCATCGGTTGGTGACCAGCTTCTCATCCTAGAGAAAAGATTGGCCCAAGAGTTGCTTTTGCTGAGTTATCCAGACAATGTCGCGACAATCTACAATCCCATTGATTATGCAGTTGAAACGCACTCATCATACATCAAAAAGTATGGCAATTCTTCGCCAAAGAAAATCCTCTTTCTCGGCATGAATCCTGGGCCGTGGGGAATGGCTCAAACTGGTAAATATGACAAAATCTGTTAATACTCTATCTTTGAGAACACTCTAATTTTAATAAACAATCACAAGGTCTTCTAAATAAATTCAGGTCGGAATATAGAAAAAAATCGTGAAATCGCGAAATCCCCATGTACCTAGTGTTATAGCACTGCCGTACCTGTTCGTGTAATGGAATTTTTCCCTCCGTTAAAAAAAATAAAAAAAATCTGGGAAAGCGTATCTCACCCCCGTGAACAATAATTTCAAGACTGTTCACGTAAACCGAAACGTCTCTTCTCTGCCTAATAAAATAAATCAAGGCAGCTGAAAAATTAAGCGATTTTTTTAATAGCCTTCGGCCATAATAACTTTATGCCGCAGACAATTTGCAAGGTCAGCCTTCCTTGAGGTCATGCCCATGGTATCCATGTTTAATGCGCTCGAAACCAAAGTCCGAATCATTTTGCAGGTGTACCATTTGGTCACGTTGGCATGGTCAAAGACTGGCTGAAAGTCGACGGCACCGTCGGCAAGCCCGCCAACGAGCATCCGAAAAGGCCGATCGAGGGGTTCGCCTGCAAGCGGAGCGAGGTCAGCGGCGAGCGGTTTTGGACCTTTGTCAAGTCGGTCTGCTCGGATCCTGATGCCTTCGCTGCCAACTGCATCGTTTATAACCACTGTCCGTTGATCTACATGGGGTCGAGCGGCAAGAACATCACCCCGGTCGAAATGAAAATGGCCTTCAGGGAGAAGGTCATGGCACTGTGCGACGAGGCATTGGCAAAGGTCTTGATGCTTTACAAAATAGAACATTTAGTCTGCCTGGGCCGGTTTGCAGAGGATCGAGCCAATAAAGTCGTCAAGAACAACAACGCCGTCCTCGGCGACATTCATGTTCATTTTTTGATCCACCCCAGTCCGGCGAGCCCGACGGCGAACAAAGGCTGGAACCAGTTGGCCTTGTCTACCATGGAAAAGGCCGACTTGCTGACGATCATGCGTGGAAATTAGCTTTGTCTGTGATGTTTATGTAGAAATTAATATCTATATAATTTTAATTTGCTACTTTTTTTATTAAATCTGTTAAATAATATTTTTGTTGACATGTGTTACTTGCTCATATTGATATTATGCCCAATCTTATTCTGCATTTGCATTTGTGACTGACTTGTTTCGAGAATTCACAGACTAAAGCTTGCTTTCTGTAAGAAGTGACCATGAAATTGTTGTGCGACTTTTTTTTCAAAAATTGGGTTTCTTGTGATTTGCTCTATTTTCCCGTCTCTATGACCTTATTATTGTAAACAAACAACCTCCTAAACATTAGCCAATCAACACAGCTCCAATTTTTCAAAAATCTTGTCACAACGATTTCATGGTCACTTCTTACAGAAAGCAAGCTTTTAGGTTAGGTCTCTATAATTTTCAGATTTTTGGCTATTCCTGGTTGCAAAACTATATTAGAGGTCACAGCAGCGAATGATTATCACGGGATTTTCTTTTCGTCACTGCTACTGGAATCACTTCTGGCCAGAGGTGCTAGTGGCACTCCGGGGTCTTGAACACCGTTGGAGAGGGAGATGCTGCTCCGCTGCTGTCGACGATGCTTCCGCTTCTGGTCTTCGACGTCGCTGAGGTCGTAGGGAAGGGGATCTCTGACTTGGAACGACCTCGGCCGGTTAAAGAGGTCGGCCAAGAAGAGCAGAATGATGGCGGCGAAGCTCAAGCCCACGAGAATTCCGACAATCACGTCAGTTGGGTGATGCCTGTAATCCGTAATCCTGGAGAGCGCAATAAAGAGAGCGCCGGCGAAACAGGCAAACTGGATGAACGGCCTTAGGATCTTGATCCCGCGGAGAACAATTTTGAGGCCCTTCCGGTTTTCATTCTCGTCGTAGCCTTGGTGATCGCGCGACAGCCTCGCATGTAGGTAGACAATGATGAACGTGGCACAGTAGAACGAGAACGACGAGTGGCCGCTGAGGAAGGACTTCTTGGCCTCGCGCACCATCTTGGCGTCGGCCTGAACTGAGCACGTGTAGTTGGCGACGAAGACGTTGTACCCGTGGGCGTCTTTACACAGGTCGTCGTTTAGGTCGGGGGCGCACACGGTCAAGAAGTAGGGCCTCAGCCTGCCTATCTTCCACTTGGCCAGCTCGGTTGTGAGAGTGCAGAAGAGGGCGCCGACAGCAAAGTAGCCCAAGATGCGGTAGGTCTCGATCGCCGCCCGCGGGATCCTGGCGATGTACGCCGACCTGCAACTGTTGCTCGATTTCTGCACCGCCCTCGACCACAACGGGAAGTCGTACACCATGGCCGTCAGGACCTCGACCGTGATGACGATCGCGAGCACGGCGATGATCCAGATCAGGGCACACATGCCAACCGATATCTGCTCCTCAACATAGGGATGCTTGAGACTCTCGTCGTCGCAAAAAAATCCTCGCTGGAACGGCTCGTAATCCCCACCCTGGACGATGTGCCAGTAAATCAGCGGGATAGAACACGTGAACACGGCCAGGGTCTCGAGCAAAACTCGTACGCAGAGGTTGCGGTCCGACGGGACCTTAAGTCTTGATCGCGTCGTCATCGCTTACTTATTTGGTGCGACCTGGAAAAAAGAGAGGAAATTGTTATCACAATTGCGCGAAGAAACGTATCCCGTCCAGATGATCAATAATTTTAAAAGCACGACAATCTGAGTTCACTATCAGTTCTTCTTCGGAATATTTCACTTGGTCCACCAGCTTGGTTTTCGGAAATGATTTGAACACAGTTTTGTCAAAGCCGCGAAAGTTGCTCTGCACCATGATGGAGTGCGTGTCCTCTTGGGGAATCTGGCCGAGGAACTTGTCAGAAAGCGAGTCCTGGCCGCGAATTTCAGGCGACAAAACCAACATGGCCAGATACACTAAATGCGGCTTTCTCGATTGGGTCAACACCCTTTGGGAGAGATCGTAGATGTGCTGATATTGGAGGTCACGCCAAATCAAATGTTTCTCATCATGATGTGGCCACTCGGCAGCAAGTTCGGCCGCCGCGTTGTGCCAGTCCCTCACGTTGGCGCCGACGATCTCATACGAAGGATTTTGCTTCCAAGTCACGCTGAAGCCGACGCCGAGAACTTTGGACGGTTCTTGATCTTTGACGAACTTGATCGAGACACCAGACTGAATGAAGAGGTCCATCTCCTTATCGAGGAAGGCGTGGGTCTTGGCACAATGACGGGACAGTTGCAGCACTTGCGGGATCGGTGCCTCCATGTAAAATGTCCGCCTCATGTAGGACTTGACGCTGTCTGTGTCACTGTCACGAATGGTTCGAGCAACAATTGGATTGGCCTCGGATGAACTCCCGAGCTTATAAACGGGCGGGAAGATGTTGTCATGGTGCTCAAACGGTACATACCTGAAAAGATGTCAAGCTTCTTGCTATCCTCTTTCGCTCTCTTTTTCTCCTTAGTTTGCTTTCACATACCGTCCGATCCTTCCTCGCAATATTGACTTCAGCATGACGTGTGTAACTTAGATCGACTTTTCTTGCAGAATAAGGCACTTGCTAGTTGCTTCGTCTTCACAGGTGCGCAAATCCGCCTACGGAGAATCCATTTTGAGTTTTGCTTTGACTCTAGATTTCAGATTTTCCTCTTTTTCGAACACTTGACATTTGTTTACTTGAAAAAGCAAGTCAAGTTCAGGAAAATGGAAGCTGGAATTTTGAGCTCTCTGGATAAGGAATGTCATGCTTCTTTTTGCAATGAAAGCAGAGGAATTAATTATTTCAACTAGCTTTCAATGTGTTACAAATCAAATTTCAATGAGAACATGAACATTTTTGGAAAAACCTTTACACTTATGGTCTTTGATGTACGCAGTACCTGTCTAGACATTGTTTATGTCTGGTTCTTAACCTTGAATTTCCAGGGCATAACTAGAAGAAAATCTGATCTTTTTTTGACTTGGTGACATTAAAAACCATGACAAGTCATGATAAGCACTGTTTTATAACTAATTTTGCAAGTTTTATTACTTACAAATATCCTACACAAGTCTATATTTTGTCACAAAATTCTTCAAATGTTGAGGTTGACTTTGCAGGATCGAGCCTCAAATTCTGCAGGATTCTGCAGGTTTTGCGAATTTTTTACGCGTTTGAAAATGTGCTTGAGTTTTGACGGGAAAATGTGAATTTCCACAAGAAAATGTGAGCTCCAAACTTGAAACAGCGAGAGAACCAAAGCCATGGCAACCACACGACTGATCCTGGCGGCCATTTTCGCCGGCTGCTCGACAGGATACGTCGCTAATAGTGACAGTTTGTCAAGGATGAAGTGTGAATATTACAACGCGACTTGTGTTCGTGAAGCCTCGGCTCTCGGTCAATCCGACGAGCATTGCCAAGAGGAGGAGCGGGTATGC
>JAAUYL010019716.1_pt1 | contig 26983 bp, 22 predicted proteins | sample 7278011 | NCBI WGS metagenome assembly JAAUYL01 (sample SAMN14350225, study PRJNA611818) | marine sediment metagenome | isolation source: surface marine sediment (1.8m) | place: French Polynesia: Moorea | collected 2018-08
AAGTCTGAGCTGACGTCAACTTGCTTAAAACTGTGACAACGAATTAGAATTACCAAAGTATTACATGAATTCGAAATGGCACAGAGCAATAGGAGTGCCAACACTGCATAACAGCTATTTAGATACCTTTAACACCCGAATTCCCCAAGTAGAGATTAAGACTTAGACTTGGATTTCCCCATTGCCTCGTTGGATTTCGCTTCGCTTCGATGTTTCTGGCCGCAATAGAAAGAGGCTAAAACATGTTGTTACAACGTAAAGATGTACCGTGGTTAACACCCAGTTTTAAGACGATTGTTTTGCAGTTGATATAAGAAATAAAAGGTTCTTCCTCCTCCTCCTTTTTGATTGCCTATATTAGGTAGCCCCCTCTATGTAACAGGCTATTAGTCTTAATACCAAATGTCACTGCAATTTGTGCCCCTGTATGAGCAGTTATCATCTATATTAAACTGTTAAAGACTAAGAAGTTTTCCGATTCTTAAAGCACGTCAAGTATAGTGGAAAACGATAATACGAAGTGAGATTACAGTTTGCCTCAACGTTTTTTTACAGGCTTTGCAAGAGTTTTGCAACTTAACAGAGGATGCCGAGGTCGCCGAGGCCGCCGCGACCTCGGAGGCTGGCATGAAGCTGGTCATGCCCTATTGGCCTCGATTGTATACCCGCCTCGCCAACGATCCCGACCGACGCATCAGAGAAACAGCTCAACGGGCCCATTTAATAGGTGAGTTGCGAGCCCGTTTTCACGGATTTTTTTTTTTGCAGGAAATGGCTTATTACAACGACCTTCCTCGCCGTTTTTTCCAATACTGTTGCTCATTTCGTATACGCAATTTTGCAACGCGGAGATGGCCTTGCAGCCTTTTTTGGCACTCAACCAGCAAAGCCATAAATTACGTTATTACGTCTGGTTTTTATTTCAGTGGTTTCACGAGTCGGTCGAGATTTGGCGCCATTTTTGAAGAGCCTCGCGCCTGTTTGGCATTTGAGCTGTGCTGACCCGCACGCGCCGGCGGCCGCCTTGGCCATGAAGGCGTTCGAGGCTGCCTTCCCCGACGAGGTCAAACGTCGAGAGGCCATCTTGTTTTGTCACGAAGAAATCCTGACCTCCATACGTGATAACCTTCTGCATTCTAGTCCGTCCAGCCTCAGTGATCCAAAGTAAGACACCTTAGAGCATTGACAATTTTTCTACCAAAACTTGGGGCCTAGCTGAAGCAAAACTCATTACTTTTTACTTGTTTTTTTGTCTGCACTGCCATGTCAGCAAAACTGTAGAAAACTGAAAATTACCAACCAACGGGTAAAAGAAAAATTCAGTTTGCATGGAAGTACATAAGAGAACAAGGAAAAATGAACCAAAAACAGGAGAACTAAGTTATTTGCTCGTCCAACCAATTGGTTTTTGACTTTTATTTTATAGGACCACATCGCCAGAAGACATGGAAGAGAAGCACCTTCGAGTTGTCGGAAACTCTTTAAACGGGTACGCGAGATTTCTCGACGTTCTCGCCGTTTTGGAAGAGCAGGCAAAACTGGCAAAATTGGTCATAAAAGACGCAGAAATGCACTCGGCCATTTTGAGGGACTCCAAGTTCTGGAAGCTCGCCCACCACGTCAATTCCCAGGTCGGGGATGCATTTTGACGAGAAAGTTTTCATTTTTCAAAACTAATCGTTTTCAAACATTCAGATAAGACAAGGCTGGTACGGGGTGGCAGGCTCCCTGTGCAAACACTGGTCGTTGTTCGCTGGCAAACCGGAACCGGAAATCGACTCGTCCGCCGCCATTTTGGAATCCAAGCACGTGGACAAACTGGTTTCAAATGTCATGGGAAAACTCGATGAGACTGAGACTCTGGTGGTGAGCAGGCTCTGGGACGCAGCCCTGATGTTAACTCAAAACCACAAGGTAAGTAAATGTTTTTGGCAAACTTTGGATTTTTCGAAACTTTTTCCTCCTTCTTTCAGGACTGGCACCGACATGTCGACGTGGAAAAATCGGTGCTGCCGAAAATTCTCAAACTTCTTAACGGAGCCTCGTATTTTTTGGCGGGAATCTATCCCCGCCTCCTGCCGTTGATGCACAAAATGCCCAGGAGAATTTTTGAAGCCGATTTTGTGACCAAATTCCTATCTGCAATACGTTCAGGTATCTATAAAATCCCTTGGGAGAGGTCAATTTGCTTAAAATATTTGACCTACCAAAGGCCCAAAAATGTGTTGCCAAGCTATCACAAATCCTATGTTTATCCAATGTATGCCGTGACGTTAAGCAAATCTTTCTGGCAGCACATTCTAGACATTTATTTGTTGTCTACAAACATTCCATCATTCTTAGCACTCAACCAACTCTTTCTATGTTTGCTGAAAGGAAGTAGGAAAAAAAGCATTTACAAAAATGCTTTCACTTCTAGGCCTCCCGACTTTCATTTCTGCCAAACGAAGCACCATACTACAACAGCATCAAGGCAATCAGGCATATGGCGCCCAATCGTGCGTGCGAGCCTTTTTCGAGGTCGGGTTTTATGCGCTTAACTGTGCCGAGTCTGATTCGATGCGAGAATCTGTAAACAGAGAGGTAATGCAATTTTTTGCTTTTAACTCAAGGTCTACTCAAAATTAATTTTCAAGTACACAGGTCAACTTTTGCTCGACATAATTGCTAAATAAGCCAAAACTAAGGGAATTTTCGCAAGAGTGCCCCAAGCCATTTGCTTAATGAAATAATGTTTCCATGTCATTTCAGATGTTTTCTTGGCTTTCGACATTGCTTGATATAAGCAAAACCGGAAGCGGTGACAAAGAGGCTGACTTGGTCTTTGGCGAGTTTTCAAGGCAGATGAAAAACCGACAGAACGACGAGAAAATGTGGGCAAAAATCGATTGCCTGATTGGGGACTGCGACTCTACCGAACGGCTGTTCCGTTTTCTGTACGCCCTTGGGACCTTTGGCGGCGCGACCAGTGAAACGAATCGAAAGGCGTTGAAACAGGGGCGTGACGGAAACGAAGTCAAGAGTACGGTTCGTTTTGGCGGGCAAACAGAGAACTCTACCGACGGGAAAACCAGATTAAATTCTACCAAGTTCTTCCCGCCAATTGCATTGGAAGAGTTGGCAAACTTGAAAAGTGCGACTGAGTCAAAAGTGAAATCCAGCTTACAACAAACCGGTGAAATTCAAAGTCAGCAAGGCGTGAAATCGACTGCCTCTCGCACCAGGCAACAAGTTTTGCAATTTTCAATTTCCGCCCTGCGAGCTTTCACCAACCTCGACAATGTGGGCTTTGAAAGTCAGCTGATGGACCGGCTTATCGCACCGGAAGTGCTGCAGCTTAACGAGCAGGAAGGCAGCCTTAACCTCCACGTGGAGCTCTGCGTCATCCTTCTTAACCGGTTTGCAGATGAATCTGTCAAGAAAAACTTCTACGAGTCACTGACCAAACTGGAGAGCCCTGACTGGATCTCCTCATTCATTGGTGGCTTGCTGCAGGTAAGTAAACATAGCAATAGTACGGACTTCAAAGAAAAAGCCAAAGAGGACTTAAATTTTCAAGCACTCGTTCATGCAAAAAAGGAAGCAACTTGTACTTCCGTAACCGAGCATTGTCAAATATTTCTTTAGAATGTAAGCCTTTTAAATGCTATGATGTCAAATGCCATTCAAGCTAAACATCATAAACATAATGTAAGTAAGAGCAAAACTGCTCAAGGGCATTATTCATTTACGAGAGCATTTGAGCAAATGGAGGACAATCTTGTGTACTTTCTTCTTGCGATAAGAAAAGCACTGAAAGGCAAATGAGCAATAAATGTCTGGAATCCAGATATTTAGGTAGGTAGTACATTGTATGATCGTAGTAATTATAGCTACTCTCAGTCGACAAGCCCATTCAGCATTAAATATTTACATTCTGTCGAGGTTGTACTTTGGAAAGATGTACTACATTCGTTCTTTTACGATTTGCAGGACCAAGAAACCATCGAAGATCCGACTTTGAAGTCACTTTTGTCCGGTGAAGCTTATGCCAAGAAGCTGATCAAAAGCCTCGACCAGCCCACGCCCGAGGCACTCAGACTCTTGCTAACATCCATGAAATACGGTAAGATTTCAACCAACTTTTCAAATTGTGGGTGCAGTTTTGCAAACTTTTAAGCACAGCATAAATCTTAATAAGTACGCCATTTGCGGTACAATTTAAATTCATTCCCATTATTGTGGTTGAATTGGAATTGCTTCAATGTTTGTTTTGGCTACTAAAATCAGCATATTCTAGGCCATGGACTCTGATTTCACTTTGAAGTCACAAAGGAGGCCCTTGTGGAATTTTCAATGACCCTTCACTTAAATAGTTTGATAGTCTGCAATCTGCTTTCAACAACGTTGCTGAGCTAAGATCCGTTAATGCCAAACCGAGTCAGTGTCAAACTCAAATGTTCTCTCTTCTTTACAGTGTCTTTGATGTCTAAATCCAGCGTTGGGGAACTTCTGAGGCGAGCCTCCTCATCTGGTTTTGATGATGGATCTACCTGTCCCAGATGGTTCCTTTCCGAATTAATCAGAATTCTGCACGTTTCTGCCGGCGAGGCCGTCTGGCAATTGGCGGAGGCAGAGCTCCTGGTGGAGCGACTTGCGCTGATTGACAACAACAGCAACCGCGGCGAGCATGATAAAAATTTCAAAGAAGGTAAGGAAGGAACTAAGAAACCACTTTTTTGAGTCTCTGTTGCTTAAAATGCTACATTACATTGCATAAGGACTGTTGCGGTAATTACCTCGGTCTGCTATTGCAATTAGTAGACAAGAGGAAAAAGACAAACAGCAGCCCTCAGGACTTGCCAAAGTTTTAGTGGCCTCCTCAAAAATACTTACCAACAGAAAACTTGACGAACAAAAAGTTTCGACAAAATGCGCTCGTCTCCCCCCTTGGTGCAACTTTTCTTTCAAAAACAGGTGGTTTCAGAATCTTGTAAGTTTTCAGAGGCTTTTAGCAAAGGTTAAGCGGTAGGATACTGTCGTCTTAAAAATAGAAACATGCAATTGCAATACAAAATGCAACCTACTCTTAGCCACGATTTATGAGTTAAGCATATCCAAGGTAATTAAGAAAAAGAAGAACTTTGAGAAAGTTTCTGCCAAATCCCTTGCCTGACGCCAGATGTTGTTAGAAAAGAAGGAGATTAAAAATATCTAGCAGTGAGTCTACACAGACGGCAAGCCCAAGGCTTTTTGTGAGAGGTGATATCAGCAGACAGAAGGCTCAAGTCGTCTGGATTATCATTGACAGTTTTAGTTTTCTCAGTCTTAATTAAGTACGTAAGTTCTACGTAAGCACATGATAATTAACATGATAATTAATATTGCTTGTACTGTCTGGCTCTTCTAATTGAATTAATAGTACCTGCACGATTTGTTTTTTTTAGAATAAATGGCTATAGCTAAGAAAAAACGTGGGAGGCCGTAAGCAATGCTTAAAAGTCCCTTAAACTCCGAAGCACATCAAGCGCTCTCTTGCTTCTTTGAAAAGTTTCTAAAATTGTGGATCAAAGACTAGATTTATGTACTCACACAAAATAAAATACCTATGTTCTAGATAGACATTTATGCAACCATCGGATGTTAGTGACAACTTTCTTTTCAGATTGGGTTATCGGATTCGATTGTATCGGAAAACACGGAGGCTCGAGCAGGCAGAGACTTTTGGCGGGAAAAATCGCCCGGACGATTCGAGACGAAGTGGTCATTTGCGATTCGAAAAACCGCCAAAAACTATCGGTTTTAGCCAAACAGGCCTCTCTTCTACTGGCCTACGTCAGCAACGCTGGAGACAAGAAAGAGCTCTTTGACGTCCTGGTGGAAAACGAGGTCAGCCACGAGCCGGTCATGGAGTCGGCTGTCGCTCAATTGATGACCGGCCTCAACAAGCAGCGGTTGACCTGCATGGACGAGTTTGCAGCTGTCGAAGTCATGTGGCCGAAAAACAAGACTGTTTTTTACACGGAGGCAAGTACATAGAACATTTGGCAAATGTCAAGGCTTCAGAAAAACCTAAAAGCTTTTGTTGGATTCCGCAAGCGCTAGTGAAGCTTTATGGGTTTGCTTTCAAATGAAGACAAATGAATTTGGCTTGGAAAAGTAAAAATAGAGAGAACGCTCGTGATTTCACAGAAAATATAATAAAAATATTTTTTCAGCTGATGGAATTGCTGGAGGGAGATGCAAGTTTCTCGGACGTTTCACAAGTTCCGAAAGGCCTCATGTCCATCCTCGGCCATGACCTCACGACCTCGGCGGCCTCTAAATTTGAATTTTCCCGCGCAAATTTGTGGCCGGCCTCTCCCGCAGGCGGGAAGCTCTTGGCCTCGGTGAGGTCGATCGACAGCGACTGGTTGATACGGGAAATTCTCGCGGCCTCCGAGGCCGGGGGTTATCTATGGGCTGTCACGCTGGCGTTTGCCGTTTCCAAGTAAGTAAAAGCTTACTGACCTCATCCGTTAATGCTCTTCTACGCCAAAAACAAGTGATGTTGGCAAAAGTTTTGTCATGAGTTTGCTTTATATTGTGATAGTAGCAGTTGCCTAATTTAATGGACCCATAGGTGCGAGTGCTTTTCAAAGTTTCCCAAAAAGTTATGGGCTAGCTCACCTAGAATTCCAACTTGCCATGCCACCAAGTATCAATGTATTTTGCTTCAGACACTCCAAAAAACAAACCTGGCCTCTATAAAAAGTAGATGGTCTTTGGTGACGTGATCTGAAACTTTTGGGTAGCCCGACCGTAGCATAGCGAGGCTCGTCCTAGCGTTTTACCACTAGGCCAACGGAATGACCAACATTACATCGTATACCATGTGCTGACCTTTTGTTGGATGTTAGCTGCCATGAATGCTTGTGTATCTTAAAACTTTAGAAGAGCGTCAGGTAATGTTTACAATTGTGGTGCCTTTTTTACTTACTATATGGTATTCATTCCGCGAAAAATATTTGATTTCCAGTTCTATACATTAGACCATACTTTTTCTGGAAGCGAGCGGGTTTTTGACGTCCTAAAATTTATGTCTTGCTCTGAACTGGGTGCGTCATTCTGCCAGGAACGGAAATAAAGAAGGAGGAAAACTGAAAAATACTGAACGGAAACTTAATTTGCCATCTCTTTTACAACTTAATCAAGTCTCCTTTCTGGTGTCTGGCTTGACTTGAAAATATATTCGAAAGTACGACAGACGAGAACCTACGATATCTCTTTCTAAGAGCCTTACGCAATCTGAGTAGATAGTTCTTACCTTTTAATTGGGCAACAGTCTCTTGATTCTGCGTTAACAACAGGTTTCATAAGGGCATTACATACTGTTTGTTCGTATTATTATTAGAAAAGGTCAGTCAAAGTTATTTCTACGAAAATGCATCTCCCGTTTACATTATTGTTTTCAGGCTATCCGTGGACCCCAGTGAGATGCTACTGTCCTTACATGATAAGACGAGCACTGTGACCACTCCGATTCTGCATACCCTCCAGGTAGGAGCTTAAATTGTACGACTAGTAGAAATGCACTTGTTTCAAGCGCAAACAGCATCATGGTGTAACAATATCACTCATTACAGGCTCTCATCCCGTTGTCCAACATCAACTCTGTCAAAACTGTCAAGAACCTCGAGGCTGGCAAAATCATCAGCCTCCAGCAACAGGCAGCAGAGGCCAATGCTGAGTCGTTACCAGACCAACTTTTGGCGTCTTTGGCTCTTTTCAGGACTTGCGGCGATTTTTGCGATGACCGCGAGGATAACGCTGCGATCCTCGCCGCCATATCGGATTGGAAGCAAAACTACGAGGACTTGTTTCTTTACTCTTGGTAACAAAAAGGAAAGATCTATTGAGGAGTCTTATAATAATGGTTGTTCTTTCAGCTCGGATTTGACATCCAGGCCTTGGAATGAGGTTATGTTCGTCGTAACAGTTTGTGATATCCTGACTGCCGAGGTCGCCCTCGAGGCTGAGGTGGCCAACAAAAACAAAGACAACAACTGGGATCTGGTCCTGTGCTCCCTGAGCTCCTGGATGCAGAGCGTGGAGGAAAATCGTGGCCACTTTATGGAATCGGCAGAAGTGTCGAAACAGTGCCTGTACAAAGTAAGTCGATCCTACAAGTATTATTATTGTTGGGATATGTTCACCGTGTGCACAAAGCTTTTGTTGACGTCATCTTACTGCTGCCCCTAGATCTAAATGTAAATAGGTAGTGCTCTTAATTTTCCTCGGCATGGTCAGCATTGGGATTTTTTTAGAACTGTTTGGATCAGAGTACGACAAGTACAAAGATGACCACAAAATATAGTGGCATTAACTGTTAAGCCGAAGTACGTGCTGCTGATTTTTGGGCTCAGGTCTGGCCTGCAACAACTTGTAATTTCCGTGTGGCTAATGGAAAATATACGGTATTGAATCTGATCCCCGCAGACATCTGATCATGCTTAGCAAGTCCAGAAACTTAGGCTAGGCCCAATGTACTTTTGAATAAGTAAAGCTCATCACATCTGCCATTGTCCGCAACGTGCCCATTTTTCCTCATCGCAACGGTAATATATAGAATATTTGTTGGCAATGGAAAAATGTTGCGAAAAGGATCCAGTTAAGATTCCCAGAAATTCTCAAAATTCTGTGAAATGTATGTTATCATATTGTAGATTCCAAGGCTGCGTACTTGTAAGAGCCTTACCTAAAGAATCTGATCTCAAATATTTCCTAATCTTTCTTTTGGGGGCAGCAGTATTTTAGCGATACTCCCTTTGAAAAAAGGTTTTTTGAATCGTGTCTGCCTTGGTCCATTAATCTGTCCGTCTAAAAGAAATAATCTTTGCAAAAAAAAACCTGAACACACACACGTGGTACAACCATCTTCTCCTTACGAAACATAGAGCTTCCAGAATTAAGCCTGGGAATTACTTTTGAGACGTGTCATCAGATCCTGACAGCACCTTAGATCACTCAAAAAACAATTCATTTTATACTTCAGGTTTCGCTGTTTACCCAGTCCGTCCTCAGGTTGGCGGAGGCCGTGGCCTCAAGGATGCAAAATCTAGAGGCCACCGACGGCAACGGTGCCGACCTCGTCGAGGAGTGGAACGAGTTCTTCGCCGCCACGATCTTTCCCCCGATGCTGAGCCTGTTTGTCGACCTCGCGACAGCCGAATCCACCGTGACCGACTTAGCAAAGGAAGATGCAGTGGAGGTCACGGCCTCCGAGGCTGAAGAAGCTGATAAAGGCTCCCACGAGGGATTACTGGCCGTCCTGGGTAAATTATAATGTCACATAATAGTACAAGGAGAAAGGAAAAAAATCTCGTGAAAAATGGAAAAAAGTGAGCTGCCAAGTGCCCCGTTGAATTCTTAACAAGCAAGGGAAAAACATTTCAAATTTTGGGCTGCAGCCTCGGTCCTCGCTATTGAGGTTTCTACAGGCGCACAATGGCGCTGTCTAAAAAGAGTACAGGATATTGTAGTCGAAGGCACTTACTGGCTATGGTATTTACCTTGAGGATTATGTTACATAATGTTATGCAGGAAAAACTAGGTATGATTTGAAAACCTGACTAGACTTTGAAGTTTTACAAGCAAAAGCTTTATGTTGGTATTTGCAATGTCACTCACATCATGGCATTGGCATGTACATGTATAGGCTTGTCTAAACATGTCTCGACTTGTTTGCTTACATTTTCTTTCAGGCGACGCGTTGCGACTCATCCCGATGGATCAGCTGATCCAGCATTCACTTCCGGCCAGATTTCTAGCCTCCGATGTCGACGCCACAGAGCCCAGCCTTCCCGACAACCTCGTGTTTCTTCTAAATCACGTGGCGCCACTTTTGGAGGCCAAAAGTCGGTCGGTTCAATCGACAGCCTTTCATCTGCTGCAAAGGTAAACAAAAAGAAAACCTGGCACTAGTGCCAATAAAATATATTGCCTCGACTCTCAAACTTGGCCTTTGCTAAAGAAAACATTACACTTAACCTCTGGCACTCTACACTAATTGGTGTATCTTGAGAGGGGGTTCTATTAATTTATATGCATTTGCTTGTCGCTAGCCATTAAAATGAATTTTCTGAAACAGACTCGCTCTCACGTTTTTAATCGACTCAATACAACCGGCTGCCTTTTTTGTGCCAAACCCTTTTTTTGTTTTCGTTACAGAGCGATGGCGAAAATATTGGAGGCCGAAGAGGCCAGACACAATGATAACACCAGCGTGAAAATGACGACCTCCAGCGGTCACGAGGACGAAATGAGGCCAATTCCGCGACGATTGGGCGAATTGCTCGAACGAAACGAACTCGTTCTGGACACGCTGTTCAGCTCCATAGGTATGAAAGTGCTACCAGATTGGCTTTTTTCGACTTTTCATTTTTTCCTGTTGCCGGGGCCCTCCCTTGGGTAATATGGTACGAGTCTCGGAAATTAAGCGTATCATTTTTCGTCTGCCAACCAAAAAATTACTTGCTTATATTAAGAAGACATGACCTTTTTCAGCTGATTTGACCTTTGGAGAGCCGCTGCCCGCAGCCCTGCCGGTCAACAGCGCGGCTTACACTTCTGCCATGACCTACCTGCTCACGTGGAGGCTGGTGCTGAGCTTGATGGCCGGCGCGTCAGCTGAACTGAGGCCGAAATACACCGAGTACCTGAGGCACAAGAATCACATGAAATCTTTAATGAACACCCTGTACCACTTAATGACAATGAAGGTAATCTAAAATCAATAAGTAGAAATCAAAGCCCATATTAAAAGTTTTATTTTTTAGGATGCTGACAACAAAACCAAGAGGTTTGGTGACGAGCCCCGCTTGGATTGCGTGCCCGAGAACGTTGAAAATTTAGAAAATGGAAGCGAGTTGAAAGACCTGGCTTGTTCTGTGTACCACAGCCTTTTAAAGCATTTGCCTGCGTTGGTAATAATTCTGTTTCTTCTCTCTTTAAGTTTTAATAAGATTTGCTTTTAGGTCCGAAACTGGTGGAATTTGGCGGACAAAAAGACTGCAGGAATCGTGGAAAGATTCACGTGCTCGCGGGTGACGCCTACACTCTGGAGCGAAGAGGTTGATCGAATTAACCAATCCAAGGCCAAGTTCGACAACATGTCGGTAAGAACCCCGGATTTCTATAACAAAAAAGGGATGCAATTTTGTTTTTTATCAAGTCTACGTAGGTAGGGGAGGATTTAAATTTGTTTACAAAAGGTACTTTGTTGACGTAAATTATCCTTGTCATCGTAAGCAGCGAATTAATTTTCAATTTTGCCATGAAATAAGTAGGTAAACAAAGCACTTAATAGGATAATAACTAAGAAGCTTCTCTTCTCTCATCTCCCACGCAAAGTCAACTTGATTTTGTAAAAGTACTTTTGCATTTGGTTCAAGAAGCGAGCGGGTTAATGGGGCTGCTCTGCTGTGGTTTTCCAGATCAAAATGAGGTCGGTTGGCCGCGAGGTCGTCGCCGTCTACACGATGGACGAGGCCAGCATGGAGTTGGTCGTGCAGCTGCCCGCAAATTTTCCCTTGGGTGCGGTGACTGTGGATTCGGGAAAGCGAGTGGGTGTGACCACCGCCCAATGGAGGACATGGATGCTGCAGCTTACCACATTTCTGCAGGTTAGCTTTACAAAAGTAACCCTAATATGCAGAGCATTATTTGTTTGTTTTTCCTAGCACCAAAATGGATCCATCCTGGATGGCCTCACCGTTTGGAAGAACAATGTTGACAAGCGGTTCGAGGGTGTCGAAGAGTGCTACATTTGCTTTTACGTCCTCCATGGGTAATAAAATTAATTATAAAATTAATTTTAAATATATTTTCAATAATTTAATTATTTATTCAGCTCCAACCATCAACTCCCCAAAGTGGCGTGCCCTACCTGCAAAAAGAAATTCCACTCGGCCTGCTTATACAAATGGTTTTCCACGAGCAACAACTCAACGTGCCCTCTGTGCAGAAACCTATTTTAATTTTAAAAATATTTTGGGTTTTATTTTATAATAATTAACTGAATAAAAGTAAAAGAACACTCTTAGAAGAAAGAAAGCCACTCTCTTGGGAGCCTAAAAATCGGTCCGATTTTTTAAAGGGAAATTCTTCGATTTTTCTTCACGAAAGCCGGGGAAAAAAGGGGGCTGACAGACAGTAATATTATAACTTCTAATTTGTAACGCAATACGTTTGTTAACTATGTGGAGTCTTAAAAGCAAAAACGGTTTTTTGTTCCCTGTTTCAAAAGCGATTTGATTACAACAAGAGACAAGTTAAACCCCCTTTTTCTTGCCGAATTCAGCCTTGACCATGTCGATTTCTCTGAGGGGTGAAAAACAGAGTTTATTATATAGTCTAAAATTAGATAGTTGTCTTTAACTGTTCGCGATGTATCGTTTCAAAAAAAAAATGGGACAAGTATTTCAGCAATCCATAGACTTGATAAAAATATGGTTAAACTCTATTTCAACACGTTTATAGCTTATAGCAGGCCTAGAAAAATATTTGCTTTGCCGGATTTTTCCCGATGCAGTCGATTGAGATCGCGTCTAGGTTATATGCGATGGCCCAGGCAGCGTTTTACTTCACAGCCTATTGCATTTTATGCCCTTTTCATGTACAATATTTTTTTCAAAAAATACAAAAGTGCTTTTGACAGTTGCTAGAAATACTTCAAGGATTTTTCTAGGGAAAGAAGAAGTAGCAGCCGTTCGCTTGCATTCTCAGTTTAGAGTTGAAATATTTTTCTCGCCATGGTGCATAGCATTCAAAAGAAAATTCTGCCAATGACCTGATACAGATTTCTTGATATGTCTCTGTTTACTTTTTCAGAGCTTTGAAACTAAGTATTTGGATTAACTGGATAATGCTTGCTTTCTGAAGTTAGAACAGCATTTGACCTACGACTAAAAAGTATGTAGCAGGCAGAGACTTTGTCTTGAACTTGAGGTATTTTTAAATCTGCCCTGCCCCCAACGCGACAATCTGGCCAGCCTAAAAAGCGATGCTTACTTTGAAAATAGGTCTTTCTCTTTACATTTTCACACGGATTTCACGTATAAAAAAGTCCAGAGCAGTTGAAGAAAGTCGAATAGCGTTAAAGAAAGTGATGATAAGGGTCTTTCTTCCCCTGTGCATGTCCGTCTGAATCACGCTGCTTACTTTTTGACTTTTTTCAACTAGGCGACGACCTCCCGTATTGAAGTATTATTTACTCAGATGCTTTTTACAGCATATTTAGAGAGATACTCTCGGTGTTTTCATTTTGGGACACATTTTACTTAGTATCTAGAAGCCAGTCCATTTTCGACGTTTCAAAGGGAACGACGGGCAATAATCGTCAGTTCCGGCGAAACGAAATATTCCTTTTTTATTTCGAAACACTTTCAACGATCGAAACTATTTCATAACTTTATTTAGTAAGCTTTGCAAAAAAATTCCCGAAGAATTCTGCTCTTGAAATCTGCAACACGAATTGCAAAGATCTGAAAACGTACAGAAGAGTGGCTTTGAAAATTAAGGTAAGCTCATTCTCTTACACAATTTAATATATTTGTATTTATTAAAAATCACTTTATTAGTGCATTTTTTTGGTTTTCCGGTTTTATGGCCAAAATAATTTCCGGTTGTTTGAACAGACTTTAAGGCCGACGTAAAACTATTTTGGCAAGTTTTCATTTACAAAATACTCCTGTATCATGCACCCGTTCTACGCAATGCACTGTAGTATTTTTTAAAAATATTTTTTAGGATTCAACCTAGGATTTTTAAAAAAATGAACCATTTTAAACGGTGCATATTTATTTAGAATAAAATAAATAAAAATATTGAAACTTCAATTTTATTTGAAACGGCAATAAGGCAACGCTTTGACAAAAGAATTTCATTACAGTTTTTTCTACCCAGTAGAATTCGAAAGCAGACAGAGATGATACACAACAAAAAAGAAAAAGTGTGTTGACAAACCATTCAAATAAAAAATGCAAAGCAAAAAATCATTTATGTTAATCTAGTCGCAATTTGAAGAATTCACCAGCTCTAGATCTTATTGTCTAAATCTGGTAAGAAAGCTGCCTAAAAGAAAGTTCTGGAAAATGTTAGCCTCAATTAGACCACCCATCTTGGCTTTTACCTGACTTGATTTCGCGATTAAAATCTTACAATCATTTTGACCTTGATGTCGTGTGACAAATTCAGTTAATTTCCATGGCAACAGACAGACACTTCAAAATTCAAGGCTTTCCTGAATGCAGTGAAATTTAAAAGAGAAATTATTTAGCTCTTTGATGTTGCTCAAACACCAGAAAAATAGCAGGCACGACAGTCTTGAATCTATCTAAATCGATTTTAAAGCTGATCTTCTCTCGTGTTGCTGAGATTTTTGTCGCATCTAAAGGCTTTGTTCTTATGCCATTACAGGACATTCTTTTAAATCCTTTAAAAAGAAGCCGCTATCAGGGTCCAGAATCACCTGACATTTTCATTCTGATTTTGCTCGCGGGTGATGATGTCAACGCGGTTTTTTAGCTGACAACACCTGGCGTGACAAAATTCAAGGCAAAAAATCTCATTTTCACGCATCTGTGAAAATTAAGGAGGGTCTAGAAATGCTCCGGTTTTTTATTTTTCCTTATATGGGAAAGTAGTTTCAGTCTTGTATACTTTTTAAGTGTGGAGAAATATTTTCTAATATCACAGGAAAATTTATGTGGCCACTGCCAGAATTTTAAGCCCATTTTTTGCTACCGAAAGCGAAGCTAATTCTCAACGTGTGGGAAGTGTAATTAAGGCAAAAATTTGAGTTTTGCAGTGCGGGAAACTTAAAAAGCCAACAAATATTTTTAGCCACCGACCTTGTTTGCAAAATGCATTTAGATATTATTTTTCCTACCTACGGACCTTGGAAAAACTGCATAAAATTGGCCAATTTTAGGTGTCACGCGCCAACGGGAAAAAATTCGTGAAACTGAAAACGTAAACGGGATGCCCAGCAGTTGCCTGTCGGCCTCGTCGAGGTCAAGCCTTTAACTGAGAATTTTCACAAGAAAACATATATTCTTATTTTGCAGACGAGACTAAGAAGAAACAAGAAAGCATCAAACTTTTCCAATTTGCGAGGAGCGTTGTTCAACAATTTTAACAAGCCTTGACCACAGCCAAGAATTGTAACTTTTGCTAAAACGAAACCACGAGAATTGTGTGAAACACCAAGGTGAGATTTTACTATTAAGAAATCAGGTCTTTTTTAGCATCAATGCATTTTTTAAAAAAAATCACTGTTTGTTTTCTTTGCAAAAACGCTATTCTTGATAAGTTACATAAGCCAATCTATATCTAGGCATACGTGTAAGTGCGGGCTTAGCTTTTTAAGGGCCTAGCAAATTTGACAAGGGTTTATCTGTCAAATGCATTCGGTTTCGTCGTACGAGCAAAAAAATAAGACAGAAATACCTGCCTTTATTATATCGAAACGAGTGAGATTGCGAGAACGAAATCCTCTGACAGCTATAGCGCGTGATTTACGGGGTCTCCAATTGTTAGCGTGCTTCAGATTCAGCAATTTATTTCGGAGCAAAAAGCAAAAGAAAAGCAATTGCAATTTTCTTATTTTTTTCAGCGCACACATCACAATTTTGCAAGAACAGAATCATGTCGTCATACAGCTTTTACCCCGGAACTCCGAGCTACACCGCCATGAAATACTTAAGAACCTACACACCAACCACGGAATTGCAGCCCGGGGAGAGGTTCCGGCTGCGCAAAAATATGGAGCTAAAGGTTCGAAACCCGCTCGCAGCCTCGATTTTATTTCACTAGAATACACAATTTCAGGTCCGAGGCTACCGAGAAATAGTTCATGATTTGAGATGCGTCAGTGAAGAAATCGAGCACCAGCGATTCAAGTCGCCCGAACGCGAGATGGCGCCACCGGCATGGTTCAGAAATTCACCCTTAGGTACCTTCCTTGACATCATGCAGGCTAGTTAAACATGAAACGTCACGGTCTATTTTAGGATACACAACTACTAGAGGATCCGGAAATCAATGGAGTCACACCTACTATCCGTCAAATGTTCGGTTTTCGAGAGCGACGACGCCAATGTTATCGACCAGCAGTGAAATGGACAGAGTCTACCGGTATTATGGACGGCATCGTTTTTGACGCTTTTGAATTTTCCCGCCAAAACTGCCCAAGGGACCGGAAGTGACCTGATACCCTATGCACTTCCGGTTCAACGGATCATGAACAAATCCTAAGATATATTGCACGCATGAATATTTTTAAGTTCTTGTACACTCTTCGAATCCACTCTGCTCATGAAATAAAATATCACAAAAAGCTGCTACACATTTTATCCGGATTCAATGCTCATCAAATCAATCCAGAACTCCATACGCTGCCTGTAGCCTTGGCCATCGGTGACCATGCCAATATCGGTGCTGATGTTCATGTAACTGAAATCACCAGGTTTCACTGTTGGCCAATCGATTTCCAATGATTCAAGCTGAAAAAAATCATGTGAAATCAAACTTTGTAAATAGGCTTGAGAGCCTTTTACCTTGACAGGATCGCCGTAGGTAGCAAAGCTCGTCCACATTTTGACCATGATGTCCTTGATGAAAAAGTCATCAGAATCAAACTGCGCAGACGAATCTCGAGACCAATTAAACAAGTAAAACAGCTCGCCACAATGGCTGACTCCATATTTTTCTCCGTGAAAACCATCCGCCACATCGAAGGCTTGGTAAGGGCCTCTATGCGTAAACATGTACTGATATACGGCAGGTTGATACTCTGAAATCAATCTGGCAGTTCTGTGAATTCCATAGCTGCAATAAAATTTTATGTTAATTGGGGTAATTATCTCATTAAAAAATTATATACTGGAACATGGAGTCGGTGTACATATCGACCAGGCCTTGCTCGTTGCTTTTATCAAACGATCCTGATTCCAAATAATAATCTCTCACTGTGTTGGCGAGCTTGACACTGCTAGGAGTCGGGAACTTTTCAAACAAGCTCACTGGTCCTATGATTGGCCAGAAGTCATTCAGGAGCTCGTAATTGTCCAGGGACAAGCCGACGAGGCCGTAGACCTCGCCCACCAGGATGGCCTCGGCGTCGGTGGCTCCAATCATAAGCGGAACCTGATGGAAATCACCGTTCTTAAACATGAGTTCCGGATCTTCCGGCAAGACCGGATCATCAGTGAGACAAGAATCAACCGAACCACGAGGGAAAAATCCTCCTTTCAAGATCAAATCCTTGGCCTCGATCGCCTGCATGCAAGTCACATTGTTGCAACCGAACAAGGCTGCATAGTCGAGACCTTCAAGAGCGGCGACCTCGCAGCTGAGACTGTTCAACGAGAGACCGTCCAGGATGGTGCCACTTTGAGCGATCGCGTGAGTGAACAAGCCATCCGCTTTCGGATTCAACAATTGATGGACCACACTCCAGCTTCCGGCGCTCTGGCCGAATATTGTGATCTGGGAAAAAACTCGTGAAATCGTGAAAAACGTAAACAAAACGAAAGCACTCACCAAGTCCGGATCGCCGCCAAAATGGCGAATGTTTTCCTTGATCCAAGCCATTCCCAATGCTTGATCGCGTAATCCTTGGTTGCCCGAAGCATCCGACGAGTTCAAGGACAAAAATCCAAGAGGTCCAAGCCGGTAGTTAATAGAGGCGACGATGACATCCTCGTCCATGAAAAAATCCGGATTGTATCCTTTGCCGGAGCCAAATATTAAACCTCCTCCATGCAAAAACACCTACAGAAATTGCCGAAACACTTTTAAGTCACTCATACTTTTTGTAACAACTCATCTTACCAAAACCGGAAGTGAATGCAACGGTGAAGCTGTGGGAGTAAAGATATTTAAATATAGGCAGTCTTCTTGTCCAGCAAATCCGTCTTGGTTTATTTGAGAACACGACGGAGGCCATTGTGTCGCTTCCAAAATATGATCCCACGGAGATTTCGGTAGTGGAGGAAGGAAGCGCAATTCTTTCAACTAAAATTATTTTTTGAGTCTTCGCAAGAAATCAGTGTTTTGTACCAACAAACCGGTGGTTCAGCGTATGGAATGCCCAAGAATTGATAATATTCTCGTCCGCCCCATGATGAAGCTGTTGTCCCCAGCAAAGCTCCATCCTCTGTTTCAACGTAAGGTTGTCTGGCAGCAAGAGACAACCCTGCAACCAGGATCAGGATCAGTGACAATGACAATGACAAGTGCAAGTACATTGTTGTCAGCAAATTTGGAAATTCCAAATTGAATGTCTCGGACTAACAAACAAACAAGCGATTATCTAACATCAAAGAGCAAACACTTGGCGTCCTTTTTCAAATCACTTAGTCTTCCATCTTTATTTATTTCTTCTTTTAAGCTCTTTGACTTTGTATTGACATTTATTTGGCATCTCATGGTTACCAATTGATAGTAATCCTTTTTAATTATTAGTTGTAGTGATTGTTCTGGTAATAGTTAGGTTGTCGATAATTTCCTCTGAAAGGCCTGAAGCGGACACCACCCCGAGCTCTGAACCCGCGGCCTCCGCGACCTCGAAGAGCAGGATAGTCTTCCATGCTGGCAGGATTGTGATGGTGGTTATAGTGGAAAGGATTTGGTGGCTGCCCGTGTCCGTGATAAGTTCTGCAATTGGGGCACTCTGACTTGGTCTTGAACCACTCGTTGAGACAATGGGTATGGAATTCGTGTCCGCAAGAAAGTCGCATCATGTCGTCGGGTCTAGCTATGCCTCCCAAACAGATGCTGCATTCAGCCTGCAAACTTGAGTCCACGCCTAAAAAAAGGAACACCATTTGAAATAACCAAAATCTACTGTAATAATTCACTTACTCATGGTCTCTCGCCAGTTGCTGATGTGATCCAAGATGTTATTGATCGTGAGGCCCTTGAGCGTTCCGGAGTTGCGCTCTTTCAGAAGTGAAATGTGCTGTAGAATTTCTTCGTGTGTGCAGTCCGGATACACTTCTTTAACCGAGTCGATGACAACCTGAAGTTTGTTGCCTTTCGCTCCAGAGTCTGAGGACGAGGCCGTCGAGGCCGTATCTGAAACTTCAACACTGCCGCCAACTCCTCTTTCTTGGCGATCCTTTTCACGAGTGACTTCGCGCAGGAGCTTGTCAAAGTCAAGTTCAACCGGGATGCTGTAAAGTGACCGGAAGTCGACGCGCTGGTGCTGCCCATTCAAAATCAGCCTCTTGATCTTGTCCGCCTCCTCGATGCGGTTGGCTAGGTTTCCCAAGTATCGAGGCAGGACCTCGGACTGGGGCAAGAGATGCTCATTTGCAAAGGCAATCAGGTTGGTCAGTTTCTGCGTCTCGTCCGCGATAATGTTGCTGGCATCAAGATCTGAAACAGAAATTAGGTTCAACCTGAAATAATACCAGGATTTCAACTTGATCTTACCATTTTTGATCTTCAAATCACGGAGCTCAAAGACATGTCGATTCTCTTCGTTCTGGAGCTTCTGGGACAGGCTCTCGATTTGCTGGCGGCCTTCCAGAACCGCATAGGTTTGCTGTTTCTCGTCTCTAGCGATTGTTTTGATTCGGTTGTGCTCCTCCTGAACTCGTTTAGCTTGACCTCTGAGGTCATCCAGTTTGCTGAAGTTCTCCTGGCGCTCCTTCTCCGCGGTTTTCAATTGCTTTTGCAAATCCCTCTCCCGAGCCTTGCTGTTTGCAAGCGCAGTTCTCAACTGTCGGAGCTCACGCTCAACTGGATCCTCATCCGGGTCGAGGTCGCTGTTGTTGGCTTTTCCGTTGACTTGTTTGGCCTTCGGCTTGGCACCTGTCCTCTGCAAGTCTTTCTTTCGGCCAGACTTGGTCATCTTTTTGGTCACGTCGTCGTCCGTTATAACAACAGGATCTTTCTTGTCCACTTGAAAGATCTGAATCTTGGAAATCGGCGAGTGGCAGTCCGGAGTCAAGCACCATCGCGACAAGTAGTCCTTGTCGGTGTTAGTGCCGTCCAGCTCTTTTTGATTCTTCCAACACCACGGATGGAAATCAATGTCGCATTTCTCTGTACAAGACAGTCTCGTGAAACCCTTGTAATCCAGATCTCGTTCGTGAATCGTTGCCTTCCATTGCAAAAGCTTGGCTCGTTCGGATTTTTCGTGAACTGACTGACAATCTTCATGGCGGCAAGTCGCCAACGGGGTCGGGGGGTGCTGCCAGATCCACTGCAGATCGTCCATTGCGACGGGCAAGTTTTTTAAGCCGGGAAACACTTCGCTCAAGATGTCGGACACAGGATGGGGGTTGATATTTTTGAGGCTGCTGTTCTCGTAGCGGTCAAAGTACTTGGACGAGTACGGCTGCCGCATGATCTCCTTGTACGAGGCCAGGGCGAAAAACACGGCGGGAAAGTTCTTCTTGAACCAGGCGTCACTGTGTGCGTTGTGCAGCCTCTCCAGCAGCTCGAGGCCGTCCTTGACATTGTCGAGAGCCTTGGAGTAGAGCAGAGCCATGGCTTGAGCGTACAACAAGATGATCCGGGACTCGTCGTCCGACTTGTCCAAGACCTCCAAGGCCTCGCTGATGTTCTTGGCGGCGACGCCGGCCTTGCCGCTGCGCATCGCCCTGACGGCGTTCCCGATCTTGCCCTCGATGTTGGCCGGCATGCTAGGCTTGTTGTCTTGTGGTGGTGGCGGAGTCTTCTCTTTTTTACTGGACTTTGCTTGCGGCGGAGGAGGCTGCTGTCTTTGCTCTTTCTTCGAATCACTTTTCGCTTGCTCGTTCTTGACATTGTCACCAGAATTTTCTGTCGTTTCTGCCTTCGGTTTTCGTTTATCCTTGTTATCAGTTTTGTCATTTTCACCAGGTGGCCGCAATTTTCCGTGTCGAAAGTAATATTTCTGGCCGTTGATAATCGATTCCGGCTCAATCATGCTCGTCTCTTCAATCTTCGCGCTGAGTTTGATCACGTCATTCAGATTTCTCTCGGCCAGCTTGGCCTCTCTGGCCTCGAGGTTGGAGGACAAGAAGGTCTTCAGGTTGGCCATTGCAGCGGGGTACATCGATTGGATGTAGACAACAAAAGCTTGAAAGGGCGCCTGATTTTTCGTGAACGTAGTCATGCCGTAGAGGCTCGTGAAGGCCGACGCCGTGACCTTGCCGCTCAGCAGTTGGATCAAGACTAATTTCTCGACCAACTTATAAGACACTTCCTGCACCCTGATGTCCTCGTTGAGCGTCCATACGATTTCGTCAGTGGCTCTTTGAAGTTCTCCTCTTCGCAAATAAACACTGGCGAGGCCGGCCGCGGCCTCTGAGGCCACCTTGTCGTAGCCGTGGACAAGGGAGTGCTGGTAGCAGAGCTTGTACATCTCAACGGCGGAGTCGAGGCTGCCGGCAACCTCCAGAGCCTCGGCTTTTGCCAGGTGGGCTCTCCACTTTTTGGGCGTCTTGCTGATCTTTTCGTAGCCAGTAGCACCTTTTTCACGATCAAAGTCTTTGTCGAGGTCGGCCTCCGACGACTCGTCGCTCGTGACGGAGACGGAGACGGAGGCATCCGACTTGAGCTCGTCCTCGTGGTAGAGCGTGACCTTTATCGGCTTTCCCCAAGCCAGGGTGCCGTCAAGGCTGTTGCGGGCGACCTCGGCCGTGATCGCGCTCTTGTAGGTGAATTTTAGCCCGATCATGTTGGTCATTTTTCGATCGTCGGGCGGGAACACCAGCTCCTCCTCGCACTCAGTCGGTCCAATGCTGTTGAATTTCTGGATGAGGCTGAGCAACTCCACGCCGCGGCTGTGAGTGACGGTCATCTTTGGGCTTTTCGGGAACTGGAATTGAACCATGGCCACTCTCTTGTTGTTGTCGACGACGTTCTGCAAGTAAGGAAAAAAATATAATTTGTATTAAAAATGTGAGATGGTCGAGTCGCCTACTACAAATTTCCAATGTTTTCCATAGAGCACGTATCGTTCGAGAAATTTCTCAGGACCCGCTTTGAATTCAGGAAGATCCTTAACTGTCCGACAAAACGAATTGACACAAATTCTGTTATTTCCGATCATGGTTCTGTTAACAGTTTTGCACCGTGTGGATTTTTAGCTCTAAGCAATTTCACGATTTTTTGCAATGAGCTTTTAAAAGAAGACTTTTTAAATCAATTAAAAAACCTTTCTTTTGTCACCTCTTACTTACACAAAGTTTGGCTCTGCTCTGAATCTTAATGAACGGATTCAGATCACTTGGAACACAGCAAGGACATTGCTCCAGAATTTCGTCGAAATATCGTTCGTACTCATGGCGAGTTGGACACGGGAGCCGACAGATTGCATCTTCAGTAAAGTCGAGGAGGTCTAGTCGAACAAACTCGTATTGAGACTTCATGTTTCTCTGCTTTTGATTTGATGTCATTTTTGGACAAATCAAGCAAATAGACGAGCGACTTCTGCATGTCAAATTTTCGGACTTGATCTTAGAATTGAATTATCTCCAACTTTTAATGCTAATCCCTGGACAACAAACCTGCACCAGTGACACTGAACTATTAATCAGACCAAATCTTCGAGAGCGAGAACAGGACTTACGCGAACCCTTGTGGTATTCCAGCCATCAGTTTCGATGAGCCCTAAAGCTGCAGAGAATTCCTCACTGGTTAAATTGTAGTGAAGTAATTCGTTAATTCCCCTTTCATAGCTGTACGGATTTATATGTTTTAATGCCGGAATGCTTTTGAAGAGGGGTTTGTTAAATTCCATTAGTTTTGTCGCGTTGTCCCGCCAGTCCATTGCTCTTTTGCTTGGCACTTTGTCTTCAAGATGGTCTGTAAAATAGGTCCGCAAACTGGACGGTGCAGGTTTGATGGATTGATTCAATTAACACAATTCCGTATTCACGAATGCCAAACAAAATTCGAAAACGAAATATTATCTTTGAATTTCGATTCGAAAAATCGATTTTTATTTTTTGATTTGATTTCACCACCCAAGAAAGTTTTACTGGCTAGGCGATGTTGCGAGTGCGACACTAAACTCGTTTTGTTATTATTCTGTTGTTACAATTTTTTCGCAAGTATTTCGATCGCGAAACCCACCATGGTGCAATCTCAGTCTTGTTTTTTGCTTACATTTTTTTACGCTCTAACAAATAAATAACAATGCGTTTGCGACTTTGCGTCAACTTTTGCTTAAATTAAATTCCATTCTATTTCTTACCTCTTTATCACTTGAAGAAGCCATTATTTGAGGCAGCGGGTATTCGCTCGAACCAGGGCTGAAGAAGTCACTCGAGCCATAGGTATAGCTCGTGTAATTTCCAGGCACGAAATTCATCACCTTCCTCCTGGTGATCTTGGCCTCGGTCGTCAAGACGACAAAGGTTCGACAGCCTCGATAGTTGCCAAAGTGCATCGCCTTCTTCAGCGACGTCGCACTCTCAGCCGACTCGAACGTCACAACGGCAACGTGAGATTTCATCAAGCCAATGTCTTCGCAATCGCCAAAAGGTCCGAAACCAACAAAACTATCCGTGGACTCGGTGATGTCGTAGAACTTGAAGTCGTCCACCGTGCCGAATCGGTCGAAGAGCGTGTTGAGATCGTTTTTGAGCGACTGATCTTTCGCGTACTTCGTGGGCGCGAAGATGCCGGACACGACGGCCGTCTTCTTCAAGGCCGAGGCCTCCGCCGCCTGATTGGCGAACGCCTTCTCGATGTACTCCTTGTACGGGGTCAAGGACATCTCGCCGTGGTGGATGCAGTGCCCGTTCAACCTCTGGATGGCCTTGGGCACGTCGGCCTTGTCATGAAACACAAGGTTGATCGAGACCGGGCAGCTCTCGGACTGGCTGACGCAAGCCTCGGAATATTCCTCGTCGACAGGTCCGACCTCTCGGCTAAACAAGTCGACCACGGTGGTATAGGGGTCCTTTCTTTTGTCGTACACAAGTCCGGCAACGTTGACCGTCCGCTCGAAGAGCATGTCATAGTTGGTGGTCACGTATGACATGTAGCCCTGGTCGTTGTTGCACAGCTCCCTGATCAACCCCGACAGCGGGATGTCGTCCGGCATGAACATGGGCTTCGCCGGCTCGGGCGACTTGGCGCACAGCTTGTCCTTGATGGTGGTGGCCTCCTTGACGGTCTTGAACGTCACGGCGGCCATCCACGAGGGGAACGGGGTGAAGTCGAAGCCGTTGGGCTCGAACTCGAACGTGACGGGCTTGCCGTAGATTGACAAACGATAGTCTAGCTCGATTTCGTTGAGCTTGAAGTCGTCCGAATGGATGTCGATGATCAGCAGTTTGCGGGACGGTTTTGTGAACCTGGCATTGCTGTTGATGATGGTGCGCAGGAAGTTCCTGCCCGAGTCGGCCTTGATGTCCATGCTCCCGTCGCCCTCTTTGGGGACGTTGAACAACTTTTTTACATGTTCGGGGACGTTGGAGCACTGGCTTAACTTTTCTCGCACATATTCTTCCATTTCCTTCAGTACAACGTCTTCTTTCCTGGGTGAGGTTTTCGTCTTAGTAGTTGCTGAAGAGTTCGAGACAGCCGAGGCCGGTTTCGAGGCTGTTGCCGTCGATTTGATTTTTAAGGGGCTCGATTTTGACTTCAGCCGGGTGGCCCACAGGCTCGGCGGGATGTAGAGCTCCATCGTAGAATTGTTCATCATAAGCTCGTCGGGCGCCAAGGTCGCGAACAGCTGCTGGCCTTTGTATTTCATCTGCAAGACCTTCAGCTTTGCCTTGAGAGCGTTGTTGTGGCTGCTAAAACTCATGATGGCCGCCACCATGACCTCGGGCGGGAGGGCGTTGGCGTGGCTGCTGGCCTTGATCGGCGGGTTTGTGACGCACACCATCTCGAAGTTGAGGTTGTCCTCGAAAAATTTTGTTATCTCCCTCTCGGCCTTGTCCGTCGTGAGGAAACGCTGGCCCTCTTCAAACATGCCGGTGATCACGAGCGTCTTGGCGTTGTAGACTCGCCGCTCGAAGCCGTCCCTGTACTTTTTCTCGCAGTTGTTTAAATAATCGCGAAACGTGGCCAGCGGAACTTTCTGACCGCCTTTGTAAACAAACTCCTTCATTGTTTTGACGGCTTTGGAGGCCTCCTCCCTTCGGTACATGCTAATTTTCATGTAGGTCTTTCCCTTGAAGTGAATCATCTCGGACGTGCAGCTTTGCACGATCCTGGTGTAGGAGCTGAACTTCTTCTTGACCGCGGTGAAGAAGTCCTCGCCGACGAGGTCGTTGATGCCGTCGATGTGGACGGCGCACTCGTTGCTCTCGTTGAACCTCTCGACCATCATGTCCCTGGTGATCCCATCCAGGAGGGTGCTGCAGACGTCATGAGAAGACTCGCACTCGGGCATGTGAAAAATGAACAGGCTCTGGCCGGTGGCCTCCGAGAGTTTCTCCTTGATTTTAGCCACGTCGTTCATGCTTTTAACTCTAATCCCTGAAATGAAACCAATCCAGTCTTTTGAGCATTGGAGATTTTTAACTTCTCCCTACCTGCATACCAAGACCCTATTGGAGCGTGGTCCGTTTCAAAGAAGCCAAACTCAATATCCTCCAGCAGCTCGACGATTCTGCTGGCATGGAACTCGAGGTCGAGCCGAGCGGCGAGGCCGTCCGTGCCGTGAATGTTAAAGATGTACAACTTCCTGGAGGACCTGGAAAAGCTAGTCGATTCGGCGAACCTCTTGACCAGAGGATGCTGCTCGTCGTCGTCTTCGGATTTTTGGCTGAGGCCTTCGGCAGCTGCGGCCTCTGGCTGTTGCTTTGACGTATAGTGCACAGTCACTGTCGGCAGATACCTCAACACATCCTTGCCTTCGAGTTTGTCGGGATCGGGAACGTAAAATGTCAACAGTTTCCACTCTTTAAATTTGGTTCCATACAACTTCTCCCTGGCCTTCTCGGTGGAGGGGCGATCTTTAAAGTCAAAGGTAAACGTCATTCGGCCTTCGGTGGCGTCGCCAATGAATCCAAAATGGCCGTCGGCAAACTCGACGATCTGGGTTTTAAGGAATTGCAACAGTTCCATCTGATCGCCATACGTCATGGCACCGCCGCCATCCGGAAAAACAAGAAAACTGCAACTTTTTCTCGTCTCCCTTCGAGTCTCCTCCAACTCCGACCAGCATCGTGAAATGTAGTCAAAATAGTTTTCCAATTTCATTGTCTGATCTAGAATCCATTTGCCCTGGAGAGATTTCACTGCCGTAGCTGCACTTTTCTCCTCCGTGAAACAGATCGTAGCCGTCGTCTCACCGTCAACGTTAATCACTTGATTGCCGCACATCACAAACTTGTCATTTGGCGCGATGCTGCCATAAGTCTTAAACTTGTCCATTAGCTCCCGGAGAACGAGGTCGTGCTTGTCCGGAGCGAATTTAATTCCCGTCACATGAACGGCCTTCTTGAAGTTGTCCGTACCAAAGGTGAGCCTGTAGCCGCAGGTTACATCGAAGGCCTTCGCCACCGGACAAGTTTCGGGCAGGAACATGGTCGTCAAGCGTTTGTCGCCAAAACTGTTGCCCGGCATTTTCAGGGCAATGTCCTCGTGAAACAACATGGCGGCCTGCGGAGTCTTGAAGGTCACCGCCGCCAGCCAGGAGGCCGTCGGCCGATACATCTGGGTGAACGGCTCCAATTCCAAGGATTCGAAGTGCGGTCCGACGCTGGTTTCGCGAATAGCCTGCTCGACGGACAATTGGATTCGATACCCGTGAGAGCTGACAATACCGCAGATCAAGACCTTCCTCGTCACCCGGAGGGTTTCCTTCTGGAAGCCATTGTGGGCGGCCAGTACCATCAGATGCGGGCCTTCGAAATCCTCGATTCTTAAAGCGGAGGCTCCCTCTGGCTGATCCTGATCGCCGCCATCGTCGTCGTCAAACATTTTTCGACGGGCTCCCCCGCCCTTTTTGGACTTTTTCTTGTTACCTTTGCCCATCTTGGAATCGCCGTCGCCGGAAAGG
>JAAUYL010049303.1_pt1 | contig 26981 bp, 23 predicted proteins | sample 7278011 | NCBI WGS metagenome assembly JAAUYL01 (sample SAMN14350225, study PRJNA611818) | marine sediment metagenome | isolation source: surface marine sediment (1.8m) | place: French Polynesia: Moorea | collected 2018-08
CTCCTGTACCGACATCAAATCTTTCAAATTGCACGCCATGCATGTCCACCAAAAATCGCTTGAGCCAATTATTGAAGAGGCGGAAGCAAAGTAAGAAACAAAAAAATATGTGTTTGATTGTTACGCGCAAGTTGGTAGCTGAAGTAGTGAAAATTGGGAAATATTTTTTCCCTGCCATTTTCCCAATTGTGAAATGGAGATTTCCTGTCTTGGCGTAATATTGATCGCTTTTTTTTTGTTTCAGGTTCATTTGCCAAGTTGAAGGCTGTGGCAAGCTTTACATGGAGAAGAAGCAGTACGAAATCCACCAGCGACACCACAAAACCTATGTCAAATCCAAGGGGAGATATTTCAAGTGTCCTCAGTGCGACAACCAATTCAACACGCAAGCCAAACTGGACGTGCACACGATCCAAGTCCATACAGAAGTAACCGGAACCGGAAGTGCCAAAGGCTCTAATAACGACCTCGTCGTTGATGAATCAATAGTCCTTGCTCCTGGCACAATGATGACAGTGTACCATTGTCCGGTGGCTGGTTGTAACAAGAAGAATTATTTGGACTCCAAGTCGGTCCGGACGCATTGCCGGCGGTTGCACAGCCTCGCCAGCGATGACCTCGACGTTCCTGGTCACGAGGTCGAGGCTCAGTACATCTGTCACATAAGAGGCTGCGGCAAGCTGTTCGTAGAGGCCGGTCAAATTGACGCGCACCTGAAACATCACAGGACCTACGTGCCCACAAACGGAGTGTTCGATTGCCGCTGTTGTCCGGAGACTTTTTCGCGTAAAGAGCAACTCGATCAACACACTCTGAACTTCCACACTTATGAAGGCATCGTGCGTGTCCAGGAACAGCAACAGCAACTTCAACTTCAGCGTGAACAAGAGCAACAGCAACAATCAGGAGGATTGCAGCCTCCGAGGCCGGTGAGGTCATACCAGGATGAGGTCGCACCCCGCGTTCTCGGATATCAATGCTCGATTTGCATGAGGAAATTCCTGCACGTTGGCACCCACAGCAACCACGTGACCAACTCCCATAAGATGCCCGGCCTCCAGCCGGTCGAGGTCGAGATGAAGCCTCGCTACACGTGTCGGTATCCTCGATGCGGCAAGAATTTCATGACCAAGGCCATCTACAAGAGCCACCAGGACCGACATCTCAGCGGCAAGTCCAAGAAGGACATGGAGTGCTTCAAGTGCGGCAAGGTCTTTTCTCAATTTAAATCCCTTCATCAGCATGTCATCCAAACCCATGCTGATGTCACGCCGGACGAGATCGCCAAGTTAGAGTCGTCGCATGCAAAATGTTCGGTCTGCAATAAGATGTTCCGATCGCAAGAGGTGTTGAAAAATCATATGAGGAAACACCGGCAACCAGAACAAGAAAAGGAGGATCAAAACCTTGGCGAAATGAAAAACATTGCTGTCCCTCAAGAAGCCTCGAATGCTCCAGAAATATCTAAGAAATGCAACGATTGCCTAACTGAATTCTTTGACGATGTCAGCTTGCAAAATCATGTTTGTGAATACCACCCTAATAGTGCGAGCATATAAACACTAAACAGTGATAATCTCTGAAAAGTATTTACATATTTTTGAAATACACTTTATTTGTCCTAGCAATTTCAGCATCTACTCTTTCTTAAACTGGTTTAACAAGTGTTGCATTATTATTTCTTGCCAACAATTTAAGGATGCATTTCCAAGTCATTCGAGGGTTGTTTTTTAACTGGTTCATTTTACGTTTTAAAGAGGATTATTGAAATTATTGATTTTTGAATATTTAAAAGTACCCTAAAACTCCTCAGGAAATAGGCAACATTTTACTGAACTTGCCATGCATTCCCTGTATTAATGGAGCTTGAAAATGTCCGATATTTTTGCGCTCGCGCAACAAAACGGTAGCAAATTACCCAAAGGCAAGGTCTTACACAGAACTTGCTTCGCATTAAAAAAGTAGGCAAACCTTTGCAAAGCTGTCAAATAGGTGTCCAAAGTCACAGCGGTCAAGAAAGGACGCTCCGCTCGAAAGACTGGACCACCACAGTCTTACTCTACGTAACTTGGCCTTAAAATATAATGCTCTACAAATGGCAATACCAATACCAATACTAATTAATAATTTTATTTAACGAACAGATGACGTTCTAACGACGCAATTTGCGATAATTGTGGGGACATAGTTATGCGCAAAAATATGTTGATTTTTTGCTTGACCCAACCAGTGATTTTTATTGATGATACTGTCCTTAAAAATGGAGTAATTTGAAGTCAATATTTTATTTAATGTCCCTGCGCAATTCCAATTTTAAACCACCCCCCTGCGGGGGGTTCTGGGATAGATTCACAGTTTAACAGATTGCTCCTTTTGAAAATGACAATACTGCCCTGCTAATCTTACATCTCCTATTTATTTTGAAGCCCCAAGCAAAAAACTATGCAAGTCCTAACCTAACCTCTAGATGTTGACACGTTATTAAGATGTTTTGAGCATGACAAGACAATATTAGGCATTTTAATTAAGAGCAGATACTGCTTGCCATGTCGTATAATGATACCTCCTAAGCTGTCAGGCCATAAAACAAACAAATGCTATGCATTTCATCTGTGTTGCCTGTGGGAATTTCTTGCTTTAACAGTGATTCTTAAAACATATTTCTCGTCAAGGTCAACCACCCCCTGATCTCAAACAACGACGACGACACCAACGCGTCCAACTTGTGCAACGGGAGCCCCTCCTAAAATCGGTCGAAAGTTTGAGGGGGTTAATATACAAATTGGGTGCTGAATTTAAAAATTGCCCATTTGTTACCATTTATGGATTAAAAAGCATACATAGACACACCCCAACCCCGCCCACATTTTCCGAAAAAAGGAGCATCTTATTCTCTGTCTCTTTTATGAAGCATGGTGGCCGGGATAGCGTCTATCTAGCTCATTGTCCTGACACAGGTTTGAGATTTGACACTTGACAATTCATGCATGTTGCTTGAAACAACTGCTCTCAGAAGCCAAAATATTTGAGGTATTTTTGGTATCCGATTTGTTACGTAGTTTAGATAGTTACTCGTACAACTATATACTATTTATCTACGTGTTTCAAGACTCTGATAGGAAGTTAGATATCATTACGGACAATGGAATGTTTTAAAGTATTCCGATTAAGAATTCGTATACGAAATGTAACCTGGCTAATACATCAAATCGGGTTCTTTTCAAATCTGGTTGCATTTTTGTTTGGAAAAAGGTCAAGAACGCCCCCTTTTACAGCTTAAAACTGACCACAACTTTTAAACAGTGCAGGAGTTATAGGGCAACATTTTCACTTCCTCCTTTTTTGGACACCTTCTGGCTTATCGTTATCGTTAAGTAAAGGTAATTTAGATGTTTACATTTAATGTCCACATTTAAGTGCTTGGTCAAAACCTGACAAAAAATACAAGAATTGTTTCGACTAGAACGTTTTGGCAGAAATATATTTATCCTCCTTTGCAGTGGTTTGTATTAAATTGTGGTAAGCAAAATTAGTATTTGTAGCTATAAGAGCCATCGTTGAGGTTGATGTTGTTGGCAGGGTGGCCCAAGAATCGGCTATCGTCGGCGGCCAGAGGCTGGACGGGCCTAAAGGCCTGTGCAGGCTGAACGGATTGAGTGGGCCGGAAAGGCTGGGGCTGGCGGGGCACGGCAGGCTTGGGTACGGGCAGGTTAAGAGGCTGCACTCCCTGTTGGGGAGCAGGGGTGAAGGAGAATGACCTCGGCGAGGTCGTCGGCCTGACGGCTGGCCTCCGCGCGGCGAAGTTGTTGAAGCTGTTCCTCCTTTGAGCAGGGAGCTGAGTGCGCAAGTCATTCTGTTGACCAGCAGGCTGCTGCTGTTGCTGAGGTCGCCTGCGGCGGACAACATTGACGCGTCGGTCAACAGCCGGTGCGACAGGAGCCTGAGCCCTGGGGTCGAGATTGATGTCGAGGTTGAATGAGGCACCGGAAGTTTGAGGCTGGGCAATTGGCTGGGGAGCAGCCTGGGGAACCTGGGGGAGTTCAGGCAGGGTCAGGGCATCGCCGTTGGGATGGTTGAGCCCGCTGCCCGAGGGCAAGAATCCCTCATTGGGAGTGGCACCATACTCGACCTCACGCAGGGTACCCTGATCATCGTAGTAACCATATTTTCCCTTGACTTCACCAGTGGGGTATCTGTTGAAAATACATAAATCAAGCACATTTGATCAAGCAGAAGGATTTTTGGTCATTGTCCTCGTGCCTAAAATTGCATGGTTAGCCGCAGTCTCTGACCTTTGCGTTGCATGCTTTGATATTTAAAGCACACCCAAATAACAAACGTGGTCAGCAATAAAAATGGTTCGACCATGAAATATTTATTTTAATTGAGCCAGGTCAATCATTACGCCAAGCCAAGTATATTCATGTAGGAAATGAAAGCAGTGCAACGAAAATGCGTATGCTCTCTTACCTGGTCTCGATTTTGTAGGTGCCGTCGCCAGACTCGTAGCCGTAAGTGTAGCTGCCGTCGGGGTTCTGGGTGTCCAAGTATCTCAGGATGGGGATGGGGGGCTCGACGGGCTTCTCCTCTTCGAGGCCGAGGTCGATATCAAAGTTGAAATTGTTGGAGGTCCTGCCGAGTTGCGCATTGGCAACTGACACTGACACGGCAACGCACGCCAAGAGGACCTAGTTAATTAATTGGTTAATTAGATAATTACCACCAGCAATTGAAGAAAAATATATCCTTACAAAAAACTTAAAGGCCATCTTCACACTATGAGTGGATAGAAGCTACTAAGGATAGGCGGGCTGGTTTGACCTATACGCGCGCAGAGGCGCGCAAACTAATCAAGAAATGCGCACATGACCACTTGTATGCGTGCCGTGTAGCATTAAACAGATTATGGGATGCTAATGAAACTACAATTTTGTCTTTGTTTTGAGTGCAAAGCCAGAATTCTTCATAAGCGAGGTAACGATAGGCATAGGGATTATGGCTCGCGATTCATTCTTTTAGCACAAAAATGTGCATATTTGAGTGAGAATTCATTGAAAATGTGAAAATTGTTGGCCAAATTATTTATTACGTATGCCGCTCGTTTTGTGATATCGACAGTTTTTGCAATTTTTTGCTTGTTGAATTCGAATCTTTTCTGTTGCCAACAAACTTTCCAATGTTTTAACAATACAACCTAGACCTACGTCACACATCATGGTAGCCCCTTAAAGTACGTTAAATTCAATTACCATTAAAATGTCCATGGCAAACAAAAAAGGGGTGGACCTGCAACAGCATTGAAATAGTTTAATAATGACTTAGTTTTGATGTCTGCTGTTGTTAAAAATTGCGGTGCCCTTCGAATTATTTTAAGGTTAATGCTTTTAAAGTCCGAAAACAGCCTTGGTTTTAGTCGTTAGGGCCTGGGAAAAAGACAGCATAAAATCGAATTTTATCGAAAACCCACGCAAGCACCTATTGAAATATTTAAGAGCAGCAAATTCAAGCACCTCTGAAGTACAAGGTCCATAGTACTAGCAAGAGGTAGGTGTTTTGTTGTCCTGCCAGTAAGTTTATGAAAGCACAATACAATACACAGGCATTAGCATGGAAAATGGTAGCTACCTAACCTACCAACTACTGGCCATTTTATGCTTCAATGCGTAAATATCTGGGTCCTTTTGCTTCGCGGCATAGAAAATTTGTCACATGCATTTTCATAAAGCTACAACCTAGGTTGTGGGTCGTTATTATTAGTTTCTATTAGATGGTTGGCCATTTGTTGTGTGCTAAACATAAATATAGGTTTTCACAGGTTTTTTGGGCTACCTCAAAGTTTTCCAATACCATCTATCTACATAAGCATGACGCATGGTTTACTTAGAACATACGCGATCAAAATGTTTTTGAGGCTATAAAAGTAAAGAAATGTACGTAGAATGTTAGTAGATATTTAAATACTTGAAAGTACCTCTGTAGCTATATATCACGACAGGTAAAAATAATCGTGGCCTTTCTAAATTCCCACCCACAACAAAGAATTCAATGCTAAGGTTGTTCAAACAGAGACAAGACCAAAACCATAACCCACCCTATTGTAGTTATGTCGACATTAAAAAAACCGTACAGTCTGGTCTTATAATCTCGATAATCTGAAGTATCACTAGTCGGACATTGTAAACTGTAATAAGTTTATGTCAGACTGTAACATGCTTATTTGCCAACAACGGACGAAGTTAAATGAGAAGTCTTGAGTTTGGTTGCCGGACCTGTCTTTATATACTAGGAACTTTTGTTACGCTTTTACTTAGTGACGACGAATATCTATATGCATGTAAGGATATACCTACATAATGTATAGGAGAGCGCTACATTTCTACAATATTTAGTCGGTCGGTACTCGACAATGTAAAAGCAATCTACTTTTATGAAATAGAAAGTTGGGCAGACGAGCAACTCCTCAAAAACCAGACAGACCATCGGGGACTCCTACATAAATAGTTGTTCTATAGCGTGTCTACAAACAATGATGATGTCGTCGACAACGTGAAAATATAATGCCATATAAACGATCGAGAAGTGCCCGATTTCCAAGCGGAAGCATTTCCTTGACTCTGGTCGGAAGCAGCGATTGGAGCAAAAATCTGCAGCTTCTCAAAAAAGTCGTGAAATCTAACAGCATTTTCGAAAAGGGCACTTTTTTCGCCTGCAACGAAAGTTATGGTGGAAATACACTCAACCGTAAGCATTGTTTCACAGAAAAAAATGTATTCTAAATTAAAATCAAAACACTTTTTACAGTTCTCTATCCATTTATTCATGTGTCAGACGACGGGAAGATTGCTAAGACCAAAATGCCAAAAATTGACAATTCTTCTGAGAGAAGAGAGTGGTTCGAACAGGGAGCCTACATCGAAATCGACCATGCCGGAGAAGACTCTGACGATCCGGCTCACATGATTTTCATTGGCATTCAGAAAATGCAAGACGCACTGCCTTCCAGAATAGGTAGATCAAAAGTGGCAACTTGACATATTTTCATTTATTTTTGTCCTACCCATCAGAATCGACATGGAGAAACTGGAGCAAAATCTCCCTCCTAACATCCGAGCTGGCCAAATGCAAGATCCGGATCCACCGGATAGCCTTCATGCGACAAATCGCGCCGAGAAGTCTTTCGCTCTTTCAGTATTGTTTCTTTGTCAACATTGGAATCCGGACAAAAAGTGACCAAGTAGGATAATTAAAGAACAAATCCTGGGAAAATGGAAATGCATATTGATGTTCTGAATTTTTCAGATAAAATGCCTCAACGTATTGCAAAAGCTAAGGGGCAGCGTTGTGCCCGGATACATATCGTTGTTCCAGAAGACCTCCACAGCCTCGGAATTGAAGCGGCAACGGAGTCGCTCCTTTGACGATCGCCATCTAAATGGTGTTGCCGACGATGACGAAGACAGTGATGAGGACAGCCTGGAGGACATGATCTCCAACCTTGAGCATGAGGAGACGGCCTCGAAAAAGACCTCCTACTACAACAACCGTCGCCGGCGGCAAACCCGATCTGTGAACACTGTATGAAACGAACAATAAAGTGCAATAGAATCCCCAAAGAATTAATTTACTTAACAACCAACAGTGTATGGATTCCTTTATTCATCATTTGTTTCTCATTGTAGATATTTACTTGTGTGTAGTATATGGTTTTTTATGGGTGATGGTGGTATGGTAGGTATATGGTGGTAATGTGTGTTTTTTTGCTTTGTTTGAAAGGTTATTACAGATAAGTTGGATTTCTTCTTTCTTCAAAACTGATTCTTTTTTTAAATCTAGCAATAAGTTTGATTATTATTTTTCATATACCGTTTCTTGCTGCTTTCGCTCGTTCGCTCGTCTTCACAAATGTGGTGTGTCTAATTGAAAATTCAACTGATAATAATAGTGTGTATGTCGTAGTATTAATTCTTATTGATTTATAATTTCATTTTTGTCTGAGAGGAAAGAGAGTATTTTGACGGTGGAGCTTGGCGAAAACGAGCTTGGTTAATTTCTTTATTTTCCCATTCATTCTTATTTTTTTCTGGCAATTTTTGGACGACGCAGCAGCATATATTCCAGTTTTCGTGACTAAATATGATGTGAATTTGCTCGTTTTTCCTTGCAATTTTAAAAAATCTAATTATCATCAGTGATTTGTTTCATATCAATCAGTCAACAAAAGATTTTTTCTTGAGGTCAATACCATTTTTTCTCAGAATAAAAAAATGTCGAAAAAACTTTCCAAATAACTCAGGTACGAAATAGAACTTAAAAAGTTTTTAGGGATGGTATTAGTTTTTGCTCGAAATTTCCATGCTCTTTTTCTCATATGACCATCATCCATGTCTCTGATTTAAAGTTATCTCTGATGTCGTCTTTTTGGAATTGATAATGGCTTCCAATTTCAGTTTTGTCGCAAATGGTGATGATAAAATAACATGTATAGATAGTCCAGCTATGCACATTCAAAAATGTCCTTCTCAAGTTTGACAGCCAGCAACGGTGTTGATGATGTTGCACTACTGGGTCGGGACCTTGATCTTGATGGTGACCGGTGGCCTCGAGGAGAGGTCGTTCTCAGTTCTGCCCGGGCTGCTGTTGACGGAGGACAAAGCATCAGCCGCTCCGTCGACCATTGGCAATGCCGTCTTCTTGGCAGCATTCAGAGCCTCAGAATCTGTCGAGGTCGTCGTTGCCGAGGCCGGTTTCGAATCACTAGATGAGGTAGATTTACCGGCGGCGGACTCGCCGTCGTCAAAATCGTACTCGTCTTTGCCATTCTCCTTGGCGGATTTCGCAGACGTGTCGATGGTTGTCGTACCGCCCTCAGACTTGGCGGCAGCCTCGGCAGCTGCATCCTTGGTCAGCTTGATCACCAGCTTGGGAGTCTTTATATCAGAGGCTGCACTTGCTCCTCCGGCCGGCTTTTTTCGTTTCCGACCTCGAGCTCCGGCGCCACCTTTACCCGGTTTCTGATCATCGTCGAAATCGGCTCTGACTTTCTCGGCATACTTCATGGCCGAGGCTTTGAGGTCGTCCTCATCCTCGTCGTGCGGCGGAGATTCTGCCAGGCATTTCTTGGGCGGATAGCGACGGGTTTTGCGAGATGCATCCTTCTTGTCCTCGCCGGCCTCGCTGGCCTCTTGACTGGTGCTTCCTCCTTTGCTGCTCTTACCCGTCGCTGCCGTCGCCGATGTGCCGCTGCCCGATTTGCTGTTCGGTCGATACTCGGAGTCTTCGTCCGTCTGACCCTTGCCCTTGCGGCCCTTCTTCCCTTTCTTATCGCCTGGTTTGACGCCGGGAAGATCGGCAGCACCACCCTCTCGCTTCCTTTTCCGCTCGAGGTTGGCCTCCAACTGAGACTGGTAGTCGGCCCTGGTGGGCACCGAGGTTACCGAGGCCACGGCCTTGGGCATCTTGATGATCGGTCTCGGCGCAGGAGGTTCCTGCTGCTGATGTGAAGAGAACTGCGCCATTGGGTCGTAAATCGAGGCTGACGTCGAGGTCGCCGAAGATGTTGATGACGTTGGACCGTTGGAGGGAGTTGTCGTTGCGGCGGGATAGATATCCTGTCCGTAATACTGACTCAGCAGCTCCTTCTTTCTCATCCGGTGCTTGTTAAAGCCACCGCCACCACCTCCACCACCTCCAGAGGCTGCGGCCGCCGTCGCCGATGGCAACGATGAAGCCGAGCTTGAGGCTGCCGGTGGGGGTGTCGACGTGTTGTGGCGGCTGCCATCCTTGTCAACTTTGTACTTGAACTTGAGATGCTTGCCGACGGGAGCCTCGAAATCGTCAACAGCTCGCTCGTTGGCCTCGGCGTTTCGAGATGCATTGATGGCCTTACGAAGGGGACCGTACACTGTGTCGGCATGAGGGGATGCTCCAGCAGGAGAAGACTGGATCACAGGAGTTTTGTTGGGCGCAGGCTGAGCTTCTAGCTCTTCACGTAGAAGGTCGAGCTCTGATTTGCCACCGGCATCACCTTGACCAGAGACTTCCTTCTTGGAATCTGTCTTGGATCCATCGGTTGCCGAGGACATGTCAAGAGGAGCACCGGCAGTTCCAAACACTGACTCGATGTCATTGTTGGTCGCCTTGCTGTCCTTCTTGTCGGAGGTCTTGGAATCAGCATCATCCTTGCCTTTGTCAGCCTTCGCCAGCGATGAATCATCTTTCTTGTCCACCTTGCCATCGGCGGAGGGCGCGTCCGGCTTCGGTCCCAACTTGATCTTGATCTTGGGGATCTTGGCGGCCGACTGCTCCAAGGACTCGGTCGACTCGCGACGATGCTTTTCTTTGGTCTCCTTGTGAGCGACCAACATTTTGCCGAGATTGAGCTTGATCCCGAGGCCACCAGAGGCCGGCCTCTTGCGCGAGTCATTGCTGTCGAGGCTGTTCTCGTCGTCGTCGAAATCGAAGGAAGACTCGCGATTCTTTGCTAGACCAGGAGCCTCGACGGCGGACTTTTTCGGGGGTCGGCCACGGCCTCCGCGGCCCCTGCCACCTCTGCCGCGACCTTTGCCCCTTGCTGAAGTCGTCGTTGTTTTGACTGGCGCGGCTGTTTTCTTGGTGTTCTCGTTGCTGTCGTAGAACCCAAACTCATCGTCTAGGTCATCCGCCGCCTTTTTCTCTTCAGCCTCGGCCTCCTTTTGCATGTAGATCGGCATGAACTGCTTCTTGGACTGCTCCCTTAGCTCCTTGAGACTGACCTCCGGCTCCTTCTTCTTGCTGACGCTCTTCTCGAACTCGTCGCCAAACTCGTCCTCGAAGTCGTAGTCGGTGCCGGCCACCGTCTTGTGCACTTTTTCCAGCCCCTTATCGTCAATCACCAATGCTTTTGCTCGCGGCCGGCCTCGGCCCGACTTGACTATCTGGACAGCTGCCTTGCCTCTGCCAAAGGCGCCCTTGGGTCGACCCCGGCCGCGTCCCCGCGCTCCCCGGCCTCGGCCTTTTCTAGGCTCGTAGTCGTCGAAATCGTCATAGTCGACGCCGCCCTTCATGTCATCGTAATCGGATCGGTCGTAGTCCGAGTCTTTGGCGCCGCCGGCCTCCGAGGCCTTTGACGAGTCCACTTTCTTGACAAGGTCGTCGAAGCTCTTGTCTTTATCACTGGCCGTCGAGGCCGACCTCCTTCGTATCGATCCCGGATGTTCAGGAGTGATATCAGTCACGTTCACCGGTGTCTTGCTTGGAGAGTGCTGCAACGCTCTCGTCGGGGTGGTTGTCGAAGATGCCTTGTCACCCGGCTTCCAAACCGGAAGCTTCTGCAAACCTTCCACAGATTCCAGAAGACCCTTGGAAATACTGCCGCCGGCATGATGGTCTTTGTGGCCGGGCAAGTCCTTGACCGACGTGGCCGACGGCACGGACGAGTCGGACTGGGGAGGCATCTGGTGCTGATGTTGGAAGTGGTGATGGCCTCCGCCCCGGGGAGACTGCGAGGGCCTCATCGGCGAATCCCGATTGTGGGCCTGCTGAGGTCTCCTCGAGCCCGAGGTCGTAGACGACTGGTGTTGGGGAAGAGTACTTTGTACTTTGGCTTGTTGACTAATATTGCTACCACTGGAGGCGACTGAGGATCGGAGATCATTGGAAGGAGGAACCTGGCCCGACTGATTCGAGGCCGTCGTCGAGGCCGCCGAACTTCGTGACTGATGCTGTTGACCCTGCTGGTGCTGTTGCATTTGCTGCCACTTGGCCAGATCCTGGGGACTGAATCCCTGGGCTTGCATCAGGTGTTGCAGGGCCTTGTAGTCGTAGCTCGACGCAGCCTGGCCATACTTGTTCATGTGTTGGTGTTGCTGTTGCATCTGCAAATACTGCTGGTATTGTTGGTATTGTGCCTGGTACTGGTGGTACATCTCCATGTTGCCACTGTTGTAGAGCTGCTTCATCTGCTCGGGCGTCAGCTGAGCGTACGGGTTCTGAGAGTAGGCAGAGTTCAGCATGCCGTAGTAGGAATTCATGAGCTCCTGTTGCTTCTTGCTGGCAGAACTCTGGCCTTGCTGGTGCCCATGGTGGCCTTGCATCCATCGGTGAGCATCCTGGTTTCCGAACGTAGAAGGATCAAAGTTGCCAGCCTGTTGACCGGCTTGTTGATGTGCCGCCTGCAGCTTGTACTGCAACAACTCCGCCTCCTCCTTGCTCATGTCTTTCAAAGCTTGAATGAACTCGGCTTGCTGTTGTTCAGTCGCAAGCTCAGCACTGACATAGCCCTCGTCGGCAGGCTTCGAGGGTTGCTGGCCCTGCTGTCCTTGACGACCTTGTTGTTGTTGCTGCTGTTGCTGCTGTTGTTGTTGCTGCTGTTGGCCTTGGTCTTTTCTCTTGAGCTCTTCTACCAACGAGAACCGATCCTCCATGGTGATGTCTTTGTTGGCCTTACTGGCTTGCTGATCTGGCTTCTGTTGTTGCTGCTGCTGTGTTGGACTCTGGCCGTAATCGGATGATCGGTGGCTGTGACCACCAGCCACCGGCGGCGATCTCGCTAGTTCCGGACCTCTGATCGGCGAAGGCGATAGATGTTCTCCTCTTCCTCTTTGTCTTGAATCCGAGGCTGTTTTCGCGGCGGCCGGTGTCGGCGGCGGCGACCTCGGAACTTGGACCTCGTCGTCGTCGTCTTGATCGGCGCCGGCGGCATCCATGAAGCTGTTGTCTTCTTCGTGGTCAGAGTCGGAAATGTGACCTCCCCCTCCTCCTCCTCCTCCTCCTCCAATGCGTCGAGCTGCAAAGAGGCCAGCTCCCGGCGTGGGTGGGATCGCGTTATCCTCGGTTTCTTTGTACGGGGCGGGCTCTCGACTGGCGGTTGGGGCGGAGCTCTTTTTCGAGGCTGCTGGTGCTGCTGGTCTTTGGGGAGACCGGAAGAGACTCCCGCCGAGGCCGCCACTTGGCGGGCTCCGGAATGGTGTGGTTTTCTGCTTGTTGTCTGAACTGCTATCCCTTTGCTGCCGATGAGCATCTGGGGTGGGAGGCACTCGAGCACCACCACCGGCCTCTGCTCCTGCAGTTGTTGCATTTCTCTCAGCGGAACTGCTATGGAGATCTCCTCTCCGGGCTGGGTCCACTCGATCAGCTGACCCCGTGGGCTGTTGCTGCTGCTGTTGTTGGCGGTGCCGCTTCTTCCGGCGCGTTCGGTGCTCTGATCCTGACTCGGATCCCGAGCCTGAGCTGGATGAGCCCGATGAAGAGGAGGAGCCCGAGCTTGAGCTCGAGCTCGAGCCGGCTCCTCCGGCCTTGGCGGGTGGCTGCTGCTGGCGTTGCGACGAAGAAAGGCCGCCTTCAGAAGTTTTGAGCTTCTGCTCGGCAGTCGCCGATCCTCCGCCACTTTCTCCGGCAGCAGCCCCCTCCTTGGCCTTGAGGCCGCATTCCGCGAAGAGGTCGTCAAGCTGGTTGCCGCGGCCTTTGAGCAAGGCCTCGACCCGGGAGGAGAGGGCCTTTTTCTGGGGGTTGTTGGCTGTCTTCCTCGACCTCTGGTGACTCGCGATGAGTGAGCTTGCCGTGATGGACTTGCGGGGACTCCGAGGCGCTGTCGACCCGCTGGGGCGCCCGCGTGAACCCGTTTTGCCACGCGGGCTTCTGATCGGAAAGGGCAGTGGGCCGTCGTCGTCAAGGCTGTCCGAGTCGGACAACGAGTTGTTCTTCAGCCTTTCGTACAGCGTCGGCAAACCACTGCTGCCGCCCTTCTTGGACGAGGACGCATGGCTGCCATGATGAGAATGGCCTCCGTGATGCCGGCTTCGGCTGCTGCCGCTCTCCTCCTTCTTCTTTGAAGGCTCCTCACCGAAGAGCACCATCGCCTCCTCCTTGGCGGACATGTGGCGATCGACGCCCTTGATCTGGGCCGAGGCCTTCTGGGCGGCCTTTCGCTGAGGCACGTAACCGCCGCCCACAGGGTAGGATTCGGGGGGCAGGTTCTCCTGAGGAGGCGTTGGCGACCTCGACAGCGACCTCCGCTGGTGGCGACGCTGTTTTTGCTCCCGTCGCTCTTGCTTCAGTCTCCGCTTCTTCTCCTTGTCAGTCTCTGGAGCTTGCACTGGAGCAGCCTTGCCACCGTCGCCAGGCTTGCTCGTGTCCTTCAACTTGGCGTTGGCTTTGCGGGCCGCATTGCGCTCAGGCACGATCATCGGGTAGAAGTCGCTGTCGGCCGCCGCGGCAGCCTTGCTCTTCGAACTCGAGGTGGCCTTTTTGCCGGCCTTCCTGCTATTGCTAACGGCGGCCGAGTCCGAGTCGGAGTCGCTATCTGAGTCACTGCTTGCATCTGACGAGGACGAGGAGTAGGCCCTGTTGGTGATCGACGCGCTTGCCTTGCTAGCCTTGCCGGCCTTGCTTCGAGGCACGCTGGAGCTGCTGCTGAGGGAGTTGAAGAGGTCGCTGGTGGCCTTCTTGTGAGAACCGCCCCGTGGCAGCTCCTCCACCGAGAAGTCCTTCATGGCGGCCTTGGTCTTGAACATCGGCGACCGCGGCCTCTTGACGTCGGCCTCGGACTCCGAGTCGGAGAAGATGCTCTTCTTGGCCGCGGCTTTGGCCTCGGCGGTCGTCATCTTCTTCTTGGTCTTTCTGTTGTCAGCATCACTGAGCGACGACGCTTCCGAGCTGGTGCTTCTCGCACGAGTCACCCTGCCCTTGCTGCCGGTCTTGCCTGCCTTGCCGACGGGCTTCTTCTTAGCCGAGAAGCCGCCCTTCTTTCTGTTTTGAATGGCTGCAGCCGCGGCGGCAGCGGCCTCGGCAGTCTCCATCGCTGTGCTCTTCTCCTTTTTCCGCCTTGAACTCAGAAGGCCGGTGGCCAAGAGCTCGTCTGTTTCACTGGCACTCGTGTCTGAGAAGATTCTCTTGTAAGCGAGCTGATTGTTGTCCAACTTGGACGACTGTTGCCGATTGTGAGGATGGTCCTTGCGGAGTTGTGCACTGCCAACACTGATTTCACCACTGATACGCGACAACAAGACTTTGAAGTCGTTGTCATTGTGGACCTCGGCATCGGCGTGGGCAAAGAGGCGATCGTAAACACTGGAGCCATGATTGGCCTCAAGCACAGCGGACATCTCGAGCAGCGACATGCTGTTGTCAGCGTCGGCCGAGAGGGCCAGCTGCTTCTCCAGGATCTGCTCCCTCTGCTTGATCATGGAGCGCTTGAACTTCTCGCGTCGGCTGACCATGTAGCAGAGATTGCGAACCCGCTCAAGGTCTTGCCGGAGGGCGACGAAGCGCTTGAGCTTCTCCCGGTTGTTGTCCTCGGCCGGCGTGAGTTCTTTGGTGTTCGAGGCCGCCTCAGGGTCGTCGGCCCTCGGGATGAGGAGAGGCCGGTTGGCCAAGGATCGCCGCTTAAGCAGCCAATACCGATACAGGTGATCGACCACGTCAGTGTCGAGGCCGAGCTTTTTCGACGCTTGGGAGATGTCAACGTGCTTGTAAAACTCCGACTCGATTTTCAATATCCTAAATTCAAAGAAAACAGAATAGAAACAGATTAAACAAAACTCTTGCAAAATTAACTTACTTTTGGCGTCGCGCAAGAGATCGTTCCTCGGCTGTCATGTGCTTCCGCTTGCCGTTTTCGTCATCTGAGTCGTCGAGGTCTTTTCGATTTTGATTTAAGCTATGATTCTGACAGTAAGACTGGAAAACATAAAAAAGCAAAAATTACATTCCGTTTCCGAACCTGAAATTATTTTTTCAACACTCACTCTGAGCTGAACACCATCGTCGGCGTTTTCATCCTCGATAATGGCTCGCATCTCGAGGCCGCGCTTGAACGCGCAGGTCACGTGGTAGGCGACCTTGCATGTCTTGACGGAGCACTGGATGCAGGAGCCGACGCGGTCCTTGCAGAGGACGCACAGGAGATTCCACCGGCTGCTCGGGATGCTGGAGATCTTGGTGATCGGCTCCATTTTCTCGACGCAGCCAATGCTGACCTCGGGGATCCAAAGTGCGCAACTGACGTGGGCCCACATTTTGCCCGACTTTGTTGCCTTCATCGCGCCTCCCTTGTTCGGACAGAGCTCACACTTGGGCGTGATTCCGAGAGAGCAGGTGCGACACAGCCAAGGACCCGCTGGAATCGCTGTGATTCCATAACACGCCTGATGCACGCAGATGTTGCACTTGTCACAGAACACCATCTCGTTGCACTCTTCACTGTCAGGCTGAAAAATGAAATAAAAACAATCACAACATTGTCATCATGGATTCCATTCAGTGATTGACATACCGATCTACAGACGTCGCAGATGACGCTGTCGTCCTGATCCTCCTGGGCCTCGTTGTTTCTCAGCGTGATATTGATCTTCTCCCAGCACTGCTTCTCGAAGTCCTCGATGGAACGCTCCATCTCGAGCTCGGAGATGGTCGTGCCGCCCATGAGCGCCCTCTCGCCGTTCGTGGCGGCCAACCAACGGAGGTCGACGTCGTCGAGGTCATAGTTGCACATTTGCTCTGCACGAATAGCCGCCGTCGAAACCTGATGCGTTGACGAGGAGTATCTTCGGCTCATGCACAGCAACTTTTTTGGGCTGAAAATCAATCGAAACAACGTTAAAACTCTATTAAAAACCACTGGCCTTAATTATTCACTTTCACTTACAATGTGAAACGGTTGTCAGAATGAGGAGGGTTGGCCAGACGGGAGACATGGGGAGCGGGCAGCTTTCCGGGGTTGCAGGGTACTTGCACTCCCTGCTCCCATTCCTGCTTCCATGTGTCGGTCACCAGCCAGTAGTCGTCCTCGGCGAGCGGCTCATTGTCTGGCAGTTTCATCGCGCTGATAAGATCTTTGCGGAACAGAGTCTCGGCGACCGGCGAGTACGGCCTCCGAGGCTGGCCATCGTCGTCGTCTCCGCCGCCTCCATTGCCATTCCCCCCGTTCCCGTTCCCTCCGTTGCCGCCGCCGCCGTTCCCGTTTCCCCCGTTGTTGCTGTTGCTGCTGTTGTTGATGTGATTTCTGTGGCCATGATGGTGCCGCTGCTTGTGCCTACTGCTGCTGGAGGATGCGTATGAGGTCGAGGGATTGGCCTCATCGTCGTCCTCTGAGCGGCTACCCGCCGCCATGGCGACGCGAATTAGCTTCTAAATACGCGTTATGTTTGGACCTGAGTGGTGGATACTTCTTGATCCGGGCATTGGAGCTGTTGATGCTGCAAAGAAGAGAATATTGAGAGGAAATCACGACTGGAAAGGCCACATAGACATTGGTTCAAGGCACGGGGCTCATTCCGGATCACTTGTCATGACTTTGGAGGCCGACTTTGACGTCCATGACGGCCAAACGGGACGGCAACCTTAAGGCCTGGCTGGCACGGTGGCTGCTCTATTTTGTAAACATTTGCTGAGAAAACCAAAACAAACTCGAAAATCTTGACGTTTCTGGCCGAAAGTCGGCCGGATTTCTGCACAATCGGCCGAAAAGCGGCCCCCGGGGTCATGACAAGAGCCTCGGCGGCCTCGACGGGGTGGCTATCGCCTCGAAATTGCGTCTTCGAGAAAGTTGGCCGCACCGCGCCTAAGATGGCAGCATAGAGTATAGCACTGTTCTGCACTTCAACACTACTGAATAACCCGGGGCTCTCCCGGGCTTGGGGCGGCTTTGGAGGGCCAAGGTGGCCGTCACACTCGGGTCCGGACCCCATGGGGGTCTCGGGTAGGGGGTTGGCTTACCATGAATCGGCTTGGCAGACTTCACCGTTCACGTTTTCTCCACGAATTTTGGCTCCTATTTTGGCTGCTGAACAACCCAGTTTTTTCCAAAATTCCGTGCAGTTACAGGCAGAGGCCAGCGGTGCATCGCACGATTCTCAGCTCAGTTGACAGCTAGCTGAGCACTTAGTGTACTCTCAGTTCTGCACTGAGTGCATGCACAACACCAGCAGCGCACTACTGCGCTTAACTTTCAGCTGACGCGAGCTAAGACGGCCAGTAGAGAGCCGCCGGCCGACGCGCTTTTCTGCCCGTCCAGCCTGATTTATGCAGTGAACGGAGCAGCCAGCTTGCTTTTACTTTTCTCTGCCGCCGTCGGCCGGTTCGGCCCGTCCCGGAGATGCGCCTAAATCCTATCGATTGGGAGCCACGCTTGGTCCGGCATACTACTTTCTACTGAGTAGAAAAGCAGAAGAGAGCGAGACCGAGTGCTTCTTCTTTCCTTGACTTCATAACTGTAGAATAGTAAAATATGGACGATGGCATACACTTTGTATGCAATGCAACTGCATAGAATGTATTGACAAGCAAGATGATCGTAATCTTAATGGTTTTCTTGGGCAAAAGGGGGTGGTATGTCCTCATATTTTGGTGGCCATAATGACCTAAAATATGGCTACTCTTAATTAGGTAATTAACCATCAGAGCACCTCTAAATACTAGTGGTACATGCACACTTCTTTCTACGGGGCTCTATGGACTATGGAGTATGGTTTAAGGTGAAATTCTCTCCTCTCAAAAATGTGTATCTATCTGCTTAGCTATGTAGCAGGAGTTCAATGACATCTTTTAGGTACTACAGAGATGGTTCCTTAAGTTTAAATATGCGAGGGAAACCTTCGCCACTACCTTTTTAAGAGGGCAAATTTGGCGCTAAACTTGACTACAGGTGCACGCACTAGATTACGTCTTACTCTTCTATAGTTCATTGTAATGGTCAATTTCATCTAAAATCAAAATACACCCAGATAAGAATCTATCAATTAAAATTGGTTGAAACATTGACTTTTTTGTTACGAAAGCAATGAATGTGGACAACGTTATTATTCCTATATTTTAATGTGTTTTTATTGTTTTGCTTTGTGTGTAGATATAATAGAACTGTTCGTCGTCTGCAATAATTAACATTAAAAAGATCTCGCTTCATTCAGTTGTTCTTCACATTTTCACATATTTTAAGCTCAAAACTAAAAATCAACCAATTAATCCATTGTGTGTAGTAGCCAAGAATAAATGCTAAAAACGATCTATTTTGGATATTGTTCCTTATTTATGAATTATGATGTATTTTTCTGGTCTTCTTTTTCCGCAGTTAGATATTTTGTTGTTTCTTTTCAACTTGAACAGTGGGGGAAGTATTTTAAGTGTCTTATGATATTTTCTAGAAGTACAAAAATTTCTTTAAAGGAATTCTGTCTACCTAAAGAAATTATATTTAGGCATACTTTGATTTCGCAATCATTTTAAAGCACTTTTTTGTCGTCCCTTTAACATCCTGGGAATTGCAAATCAACAGTCAAAACTCTACTACAGACTTCCTGAATTTTCAGTACAAAAGAAGCATAATATTTCAAACGAGCGCAAATCAGGACATTCAAGAAAGCAAAATCTTTTAAAAGTTGTTTGTAACTAGGAGTCTCTTTTAATATTTATTCTTCTCAAATGCAACAGTTTTACAAGCCGAATCATTCAAATTAAAACTGGTTCATGACGATGGGATATATCATTTATGATTCTGATCTGATCTTTAGTTAATGATTTAATGACTTTTTATTACTACTTTTTCAACAAGTCCTAAGCCGTTCGTTCGTTTGAAATAATGCGCTCTTTCACGATGAATTTAATAATAATATTGGATTTTTATGTAGGACACAGTGTGTATAATTTAAAATCACATACAAAAGAAAAACGTTGCGTTTTAACGACAAAGGGAGGAAGAGTCTTCCACAACATTGTAGTAAGGTTGATGTAGGTATACGAAGATGGGGTCGCTGTGGTGGTGGTAGGTTTTAAAACATTCTTTCTTTCAATGGAGGAGCTCTCATCAGTCGATCATCTTGCGCTCGTCGAGGTCGTGCCGCGATGGGGCGGCCTCGCACCTTATACCGAGTACAAGTAGATGGCGACGATGAGGCCGTAGAGACCCAGGACCTCTGCGAAAATGAGGATCAGAATCATGCCGACAAACAATCGAGGCTGCTGCGCTGTGCCTCTCACACCCGCGTCGCCCACTATACCGATGGCATAGCCGGCCGCGAGACCTGACAGTCCGACGGCGAGGCCAGCTCCAAGGTGAACGAACCCTCTGAAAAACGTAAACAAAGTTTGGTAAACATTATCATAATATGCTTGAATGGGGACTCACGTGTAGATTTTGTAGTCTGGCGCGGGCCCGAGTTGACCGGCGATCAGGACTGCGACGACAACACCGTAGATGGCGATGATACCGGCCATGACAACAGGAATGATGGATTTCATGATGAGCTCGGGTCTCATGACCGACATGGCGGCGATTCCCGTTCCGGACTTGGCCGTCCCATAAGCGGCGCCCATGGCGCTGAACACCATCGCTGAGGTGGCGCCCATGACGCCGAAGAATGGCGAGTAAATCGGTTCTTCTGCCATTGCTGTTTTGTGTTTGTGTGGTGGTGGTGTGATTTAACTATGACCTGCAGAATGAAAGCAGAGAAAAATTATTGCTTCCATATGGAAGATTCCTTTCATAATCAGTCTCGATCGTGTAGTTGACAACTTATTAGGTCAGCTTACGTACACAACACGGACTCTTAATTGGATTTTGGCAAGAGCGCTTTAGTTTTCGGATGTGTTGAATCGAACAGCAAAACTTTCCAAAAGACCAAAAAGTACGCCGTGATTTAATGACAATTATCTAATTGATAAGAAATTGAGTGTGGGGTGGTGGTTTGAACCGAGCAGTGCTGCTGTCAAAACTGGAAAAAATCGCTAGCTTTTTCACTTGTTTTTTGTTCCAGAATGTAGTACAGAATCACATGACACTAACACACATCGAGGCGCTGCGCTTGCTACATCATTTTTATTAGGGCCTGAAGACTTATCTCCCGACCGCAATTTGACGTAAGGCGGGGGACTTTTTCACGAAAAAATTCGGATGGCAAATTTGTTACCTCTTCTCGATCCCGTTCCGCTTGCTCCCGAATCCCGTGAACCCCTTGTGACAGCTGTTAACGGCCTTGCTTTCGGGTACTTCTTACAACAACCCCAGGTACTTTCTGACTGCCAAGCGGAGCTACTCAGTTTCTGTCGCCCGGCCTCGATTTGGAACCAGCCTCCTCGAGGCTGAGCAAGAGAGCAAATACGGGAAGGAGGCCGGGCATGCGCAGAAGTCAACGCATTTGTGACATGCCATTGCCAAGCTTAAAAAGGGAAAGTCCATGACTGAATCCTACCAGAACCCCAGCGGCGAGCGAGGGCTCCAGAATCGATTGCCTGCCGAGGCACTAAATAACAGTGGTGGTTTCTTATATTATAGATAGATAAGTGCAAGACGTTGCTTTGCTTGCTTTCTCAAATATGTGTACAGGAGAAGCCCACTGTACAACCGAAAAACCAACACCTCGTAAAACTCTATTTCGGGCATGTAGGTGGCAAAAATAAAGATAGATGCTCTTCATCGCTGCCGCTCAATTTCATTGACCTTTGAAAAGAAATGGACGATAGCGGACTTTGGACTTACTCATTGCAGCTGAAAACTCCCCCTTCTTGAACTTGGACTTTCACGAATAAAGGCTGTCCTGACGGAAGCTGCTGACAGACTTTGCCGCCGGCGATACGATTTATTCGTAGCTTTTTTGGGTTTGATTTTACTCTAAAGGACAGTGCCAGGATGAAAGAATCGGCCTTTGTCAAGCCTCTATCGTCAAGGGAAAGCAAAGGACCGGTTTCTTAGTAAACAATCCAAACTTGTACGAGATCATGTGACGGACGCCCAAAAAGTTGAAACGATGAAACCCAGGTACAAAATGTTTAGGAGACGAAATATTCTGCTGACATTTCGCCTTAATTGGAAGGATTGAAGTAATGAAATGCAGTTTAAAGAGCAAGTTTTGTAATTCGACAGGTTCTTTAAGTTTGAGACATGAGTCAGCAGCACTGCACTGGGAAAAAGCACGTAAAAATGTCAAATTGCGCAGCCTCAAAATCGGGCGAATCGGAAGGGCAATGGTTGGATTTCAAGATCGGAAACTTACCTTGGCCTCTCGGTGCGCTTGAATCCTTGATTCTTGTCCAACTGGAGGTCGTTTTAATCCTGTTTGTCACGTCCACAAGTGTTCGGCAACTTTCTTGATTCGCAAAATTGTGCAATCAGAACTACAAACTGGCTCGAACAAGGCGACAGACAAATTGAGCTCGATAAAGCCAAATCGTGGGCCTTTTTCGACGTGCAAAAGCCAAACTGGTAACGCTGTTTGTTGTAAGTGACGTACGCCATCATGTGACGAACCTTATGGGCGGCGAGGTCCTTGAGCAGGCAGTTTCGGCAGGCGATGGCCTGTTCCAAATTTAGGCTGTCGTTTTCTTCGGAAAGATTCTTCTTCTGTTCACGCAACCCAGCAATAAAAGGATATCTGGCTCGTTTCTTTATCGATGTGGAAAATGTGCATTTGCGTGATTTTTCTAATATTAAAAAAAATCCCGCAGGGCATAAATTGGCCTCCAAATATTTTTTGTCTGGTCTGTTGTGGTTTTACGAACTTTTGAAAATAAGTCTTATTTTTTTTATTTTCGAAGGCATCTTACACTTCTTAGATATATTTCACGATTTCATATTTGCATTCACCAAAAAATGTATAAAATTAGAATGATTGTGACAATATAATAACAATATGTAATTGTAGGAAACTTAGGTATTTGTACGATGATTATTTCTTATGCATTGCAAAGTATGTGCGTGATAGAAAAAACTCGTGAAAATGTCCTTTAGGCCATTTGTTCCTCGTCGCCGGATCCTGAGCTGCCGGAGGATGTGTTGCTGCAGACGCTATCACTCTTTGACCGCATCTCGCAGCGGATCTGGCTTAACCGGTGCAATTCTCGACAATGACTTATGACTGATATCCCCTCTGCGAGCATCTGCCTGGCCTCGGAGGCCGTGTGCGTGGAGGCCAAGTAGGCGTGGAGGATCCTGAGGTAGTTTTCTTGGTGGGCCTCGACCACTTCCGGTTGCTGGAGCTGTTTCCGGTTCACGGTGCTGAAGAGCAGGATCAAGTTCATCAGGCAAAAGGTTGTCTTGTCAACCACCCATCGACTTATCTGGAACATAAATACAAGTAAGATATAATAGTTTTTTCCCGAGGGGAAGCCAAGTGTTGATAAACAAATCAAAGTCTCAAACTTCTACTATAATATCTGTGTGATTGTGAAGCTTAAAACGTCCGTGACAGCTTCACCATCTCCAGCTTCGACTAGACTCTAGCGAAAAAAAATCTTCGCCTAAGATAAACATTCGATCCGATTGTGGGAAAGTGAGACAAGACTTGAATGTCTCGTCCATCAACAAAAAAGAATGCATGACATTTTGGATGAGAAATAATAGTTAATATTGTGTAGAATTTCCCTTTTAAAAAGCATTTGTTCTTCTTGTTCGAGCAAAAGGAGACTTGAGACAAGAGAGCAAATTTGCTTTTGGTTGTCCACTTTTTCTAAGAAAATGAGCACTGCACTTGTCATGTTAAATGACTAAGTTGTCTACACAAATGACAAAGACAAGAATGTTTACCTTTTGCAACAGGCTTTTGTGCGAGTCCATCACTCTGACCAAATCTTTGGAGCCTCCCGTATTATTGGAGCTGGAGGCCGCCGCTGTAACTTTATCCTCGGCCTCGACGGCCTCATCCCGTTGGGTGAAAAATTGTTCATATTCCAAATGCTGATTGTCGAGGTCGTGGACATCCGCCAGCGAGGCTGTCAGCCTCAAGACATCCCCCTTTCCCAAGATGAGGTCGACTTGTTGACGAACCTACAAATGTCACCACAAATGTACGACCGGAAATGTAAACAAAAAACATCACGGTTAATACCGTATTTTTACCTTGATCTCTGTGTGAAAGAAGGTGGCTATCCTCAGCTCGATTAAGGGGCCGGTGTTCTCTTCCAGCAAGAGGATCTGATCGTCGTTGTTGAGCGACGTGAATTCCGAGAGGCTGAGCGCGAACAGTCTTGACCTTTGCTCCAAGACTTTTTTCATCGCTTTTCTGCTCTCCTTTGACAACTGTAAATTGCTCTTCTTAACCAACTCAATGAACTCCTCCATTATCTGAAAGTTTCAAGAAATACTTTTACTTAGCAATTAGCATGCATATCATATGCGCACACTCTTTCGTCTTTCGTTTCGTAAATGTTTTTCAGCCTTGAACAAAACGAGTGCTCAGCGCGCTTTCTTTTGTACGTACTTAAGTGTACGATACAGTAGTTTTAAAACAAGTTCTCAGTACATCAACATGTAAGTGAGCCCTCGTGGCCCAATGGATACGGCATCGGTCTCCTAAACCGGGGATTGTGGGTTCGAGTCCCACCGAGGGTACGAAAACTTTTTATTGTTTTACCTGAGGATTGAGATCTTCGGTTTGATGCTTGACCATTTGCATCTTTTGCACGCTGTCATCAATGACAAGTTGATCCTCGGGCCTTAGAAGGCTGCCGGCACGTGGTTTCAGATAGCCACCACTTCCGGTTGGAATGTTGGAGGCAGGATTTGTACTCGAACAGGGTTTGCTATTATTGCTTGAATTGCTCCCGTTTCCGGTTTGATTGTTGGCGGCCTTGGCGGCCTTTTTGGCCTTGATTTCGCTGTCTGCCAGCACCCAACTACGCTTCATGCCGGCCTTTTCGCAAAGGCTGAACCGGCAGAATTGGCAGTTTTTTCTTGTTTTAAGCGTGATGGTGCAGTTCCCGCCCTTGCTGCATTTGTAAACGTCACTGTACCTGCAAACGATAAGTACAGTAATAATTTGTAAAGCAAACGACAAGGTTAAATTAAATCTAAACCTACTTGCTCTGAACGGATCTCCTGAAAAATGCACGGCAGCTGGGGCAGACTTGGCCGCCATAGTAGCTGTGTTTTCCGGCCGGTTCTCCGCACACGTGACAATCTCTGGGCAAATGAGAGCCGGCATCTTTGGCTGCACGAGCTGCCCTTTTGGTCGTTGTCGGAGCCTGGGAAGGTGGAATGATTGGCGGCTTGATGTCGTCCATGGGCACCAAGTGACCGGAAGCGGAAGTGGGCATTGCAGACACCGGTTCAACCAGTTCAATGGTGGTCGTCACTTCTGCCACATCTGCCGCCTGGGCTGGTTGGAGTTGGTGGTGTTGTGGAGTCTGCCAAACCGGTTGAACCAGAACAGCCGGGCCAGCCTCACTCCAGTTGGCCTCCTGCGCCTCATAATGGGCCGGCGGCTGCCCAGCCAGTGATGGCTGGTTGGCAGAGGGCGGCTGACTAATGCTGTAGGGCTGGACTGGCTCCAGGTAGGTCCACTCTACCGATTCCAGTTCGCCTGGAGTTGTGGCAGGCGTCAACAATTGGCTGGTCGGGTAGACTCCGGCCCTGAAATTGGTGGGGTAAGGTCAATATTGATGGGACACAGTCACACACAGCACAGTCAATAATGCAAATTAATTCACTCAACAAAAGTCCTTTGAAATCAGAGTGCTTGTGCTCTCTGGGAATTGGTAAATAAACACACCAACTATGAGAATCTTAAAAGTTAAAAAGCCGGTTGTACGTTCTGTTGGCGAGTTCATTGTGGATGTCGTCGATTTTGCTTTGTACTGTTACAGTATATTGCTCTAAAGTTTGTGTTCTATGTAAACATTCTTGAAGACCTTCAACAACGTAACAAAATCAAACAAAGTTGCGCTTCAACGAAAGTAAATCTTCGCGTCTCTTAGCCAATTACTTAGCAACAAAATTAAATGCTTCTTATCTTGATTAATTCAATCAGCCTCAATGACCTTACCGATTTTTATTATTGTACTGACCTCTGGCCTGAATCGAAAATAGAGTTGAGCTCGGTTAATGAAGGGTCATCGATGACGTTGAAAGTTGTAACGGAGGATGGGTGGTCAACAACTGCTGAGGTTGCCGAGGTCGCCGAGGCCGGCATGAGTGAGACCATGCTCTTCATGGCCTCGTCGAGGCCGGAGTTCCATTTGGGATCTAGCTCGAGGACGGCAGACGAGGTCTGGTCGGGGTCATCGGGGGGCGTCGCCAATGAATCCTGCCTACCCCAATGCTTGTTGATCGTCACCGCTCCGGAATCGCTCTCCGCCTCCAAATCGGCGTCCTCGCCGCTGGACACTCTTGACCGACTTGAGTCCGGACTGTTTAGGGAGTCGTAAGAGTTCAACCTGAACTTGGCCAGACCTGGTGGCCCAGGAACGTTGCCTGGAATCGCCTGACACTGTTCCTGGGTAATTACTGGGGAGGTCCAGGGACCGGCGTCGGCGAAGAAGATGTCCTCGAAGGCGTCGACGTTGCTGCTGCAATCCAAGAGGCTGATGTTGGAAAAGTTGTTGTGATGGTTGTGCTGCTGTTGATGTTGTTGTTGCAGAGCTGCTCCTCCTCCGGCTACATTCGAATAGTCGGCCCTCATGCTAGTGGCGATGTGGTGACTTCGTGTACAGTGCTCGAAATTTAATCCCTCAGTTTAGCTGCCGAGCACTGATAAGGCTTGTGTCACTGTCAATTGTATAAACTGTATGTGAAAATGTAAACAGATATATCAAAAAAGTTTTGTCTCTTCACTGTCACTGGATCGTCCTGTTTCGCTCTTTTTAATAACGTCGACCTTGCAGTGCACACACCCTACTCAATCTGGATTTGAAGAGAGAATCAACTTGATTTGTAGGCAAATGTTTGTGTCACTTATTTTTGACCAGTCCAAATAGATAATGATTTTCCACACTCATTTGCAAGATATTTTTGACAGGCGAGAGCTCACAGGTTGCAGCACAATGTGTCCACAAAGTATTGTCAACGTTTTTCAAACACCCTGTATTGATTGCACAGTCGACGTGGCGGCGGCGAAAGATCCTATAAAGTCAAAAGCAAACATTATTTTATATGTACCCACAGATTTTACATTTTAGTTGGACTAATTGAGTGATAAGTGGAATTTGGAATTTGTTTGATCAGGCTAAGGTGGGGTCACTGCAGTAAATAGCTCTGTCAAGGCATGCAGTAGTAAACTAAGTTCCCAAACTGTTTGTCTTTA
>JAAUYL010048787.1_pt1 | contig 26884 bp, 13 predicted proteins | sample 7278011 | NCBI WGS metagenome assembly JAAUYL01 (sample SAMN14350225, study PRJNA611818) | marine sediment metagenome | isolation source: surface marine sediment (1.8m) | place: French Polynesia: Moorea | collected 2018-08
GCCATATCCAATCTCCCCTTGAGAAGAAAAAATTTTTCCTATTCGTCAATCCTATCCGTTTTCAAGGAGAGGTAATTATTAATTATTAATTATTAATTATTAATTGTTGAATGCTTTTTAGGCAACAGGCAACAGGCAACAGGTGGGAGTTTCAACTTTTTTATTTACTTTTTAATTACCCGCAACCTATGCGCGGATTGCTATAGCTTTTTAATTAATGAGGAAGATTAGCTAATCTACTTTGAAAGTAACTTTTAATTTTTGCTCAATCTTTCAATTCTACTTCCTCTTTCAAAGATAATAAATTAATAGCTGACAACTAACAACTGACGGCTGAATGTTGCTGACATTCGTTAGATATTTGAAGAAGAATCTTATCTAAGAATAAACACTAAAAATTATACAGTCAATTGAAATATCAACAAGACTCCTTGCCAATACTGATATAGCAGTTTTTATCTTGATAGAGTACAGCAACTAATCTGCTCAAGTCAACATCTAGAGAAAAATTAAAAAGCTGATAGCTAATAGCTGAAGTACTAATTGTTATAGTATCATTTAAACAAACCTATTTTCTCCTAACCTGTCTGGGAATACTCTAAAATTATTTAGGTGTTGACTAACGAAATTTTTACTAAGACTAGCAATATTTAAGTAGGTAGGTGTAAAAAAATATAAAACTAATAGGCAGATGCCAGGTTATCTGAGAGAAATTGTTTAATCACTATCCACATTTCTTATGTTCCCCTGTTCCCTCTCAACAATCATTTTCTATATAATTTGACCTACCTACTTAGATAAATTGGAGTATTAAAAAAAATGGTTATAACTGGCAAATATCCAGCCAGTAAAGTAAAATATACATTGTCTTAACATATAAATTTTAATATGAACAAGGTTGATTATCTCAGGATTAGTTTAGTAGATCGTTGCAATTTTAGGTGTCAATATTGTATGCCAGAAGGTGAAGAAATTGACTATATCTTAAAACAAAATTTATTGACTAATAATGAATTACTAACTCTACTCAAAGAGGTATTTATTCCTGTTGGTTTTATTCGGTTTCGCTTAACAGGAGGTGAGCCTTTATTACGTCCTGGTCTTGTAGATTTAGTTGAGGCGATCGCTTCTTTTCCAGAAACAAAAGATTTATCTATGACGACTAATGGATTTTTATTGGCAGATATGGCAAAAGATTTATATCAAGCTGGTTTAAATAGAATTAATATTAGTTTAGACTCTCTAGACTCAGATACTTTTAATTTAATTATTGGTAATAGAGGTCGTAGTCGTTGGCAATTGGTTTGGAATGGTATTCAAGCTGCTTATGAAGTTGGTTTTGACCCTTTGAAATTAAATGTGGTTGTTATTCCTGGGGTGAATGACCATGAAATTTTAGATTTAGCAGCTTTAACTATTGACCGTAATTGGCACATTCGATTTATTGAATTTATGCCTATAGGTAATGATAAATTATTTGACGATCGAGGTTGGATTTCTTCTGAAGAATTAAGACAAAGGATTAGGAAAAAATGGGGACTAACAGAATCTTTTGTCCGGGGAAATGGACCTGCCGATGTATTTCAAATTCCTGGCGCTCTAGGAACCCTTGGGTTTATTAGTCAAATGTCCGAATGCTTTTGCGATCGCTGTAATAGAATGCGTCTTTCTGCAGATGGATGGTTAAGACCTTGCCTTTTAAATGAAATGGGTCAAATAGATTTAAAAAATGCTTTGCGTAATGGAGTTTCTGTTGGAGAGTTACGGCAGCAGGTGGAATATTTATTAGGTATAAAACCAGAAATTAATTTTAAACAAAGAGAGTCTGGTACTACTGGAATTTATAGTCGAACTATGTCGCAAATTGGAGGATAAATAGAATTCTGAATTTAGAATTCAGAAGTCACGAGGAAGTATAGATGGGGTAATCTCAGTCTGAGAAAAGGAGTTAGAACTCAGAATTCAGAAGTCACCAGGAAGTATAGATAGGGTAATCTCAGTCTGAGAAAAGGAGTTAGGAGTTAGAACTCAGGAGGAAGCATAGATGTGGTAATAGTCGAACTATCTCACAAACTGGTAGTAATATTTGCTCTGGGAAAAGGAGTTAGGAGTCAGAAGGAATTGTAGATAGATTATTGGAATAATTACTAATACTAAACCTCATTTATTATTCTTAATTAATGAGTACCAATAGTTATCTTTTAGATGACTTCTATTATTCTATTGAGCCAAGAAATAAACTTCTTGGTGTATGACAGACCTACACAACTGCTCACTTTCTTAGGATTAAATTCCTATCCAATTAATTCTGTCTCCTGTCTCCTGTCTCCTGTCTCCTTGTTCAATACAAAATTAGAGATGAAAAAGAAAAATTAGGCTTGTCTAGAATAATATTCCACAACTAACAGTTCGTTAATTTGAAGCGCCACCCACTCCCGTTCCACAATACCGTTAATTTTACCAACAAGTTTGTCTTTATCAAATTCTAAATGGCTAGGAATATTAGCTAAACCTGGATATTGGAGATTAGTCTTTACCATTTCCTTAGATTTTTCTTTTTCCTTAACACTGATTACCTCTCCAGGTTTACACTGATAGCTAGCAATACTTACTACCTTACCATTCACTGTTACATGACCATGATTAACTAACTGTCGTGCGCCAGGAATAGTTGGAGCCATTCCTAAACGAAATACGGTATTATCCAAACGCATTTCTAGAAATTGTAGTAATACTTGCCCTGTGGAACCTGCTGCACGACGAGCTTTTTTTACATAACGTAGGAGTTGGCGTTCAGAAAGACCATAATTATATAGTAGTTTCTGTTTCTCTTCCAGTCGAATCGCATATTCTGAACGCTTTCTGCGATTTTGACCATGTTGACCAGGTGGATAAGCACGTCTGGCACTTTTACGAGTTAGTCCTGGTAAATCGCCCAGGCGACGTACTATTCTTAAACGTGGACCTCTATATCTAGACATAATAATTTCCTCATTAACGTAAAATTTAGCCACAATCCTATATCATATACTATTTAATTGCTACCTTGTCAATTGTCCACTATTGAGTTTAACTTTTATTATTTGTTATGGCTAATATGAACTTCTCTGATAAATTTCCCTTATCTGCACCTAAGAAATACTTGAATAAACGCTGGATATCTTTAGCAGCAATACAACTTTTTAGTTGTAGTTTGTTGATGGTTATTCCTGAAGTAGCAACAGCCCAAGCAAATAGAAAATCATTTAGAATTTGCTCTAGAGATTTATTAAGTATAGGTTTATCTGAGTCAGAAGTAGCTAATGCTTGTGGTGCAGCTTTAAAGCCTAGAGATTTATCAAGATGTGTCACAAAAATCTATGATAATACAACAGAAGAACTTCCCGCACAAGAGATTCTATTTAATTGTCAACGGGTGAGAAGAGTTGATGAATTAGGAACTTGTGTGCAAAAGATTAATAAATCAGTTAAAGATACATCTAATGAATCTGCTGTATTAGAAAGTTGTCGTCTTAGTTTACTGCCAGAAAATTTTTCTTCTTGTGTGATTGGTTTAAGTGCTAATGTCGGATTATCAACAGAAGAATTATTAGCTACTTGTCTTAATCCTAATCAAGAAATAAGTGAAGTTGATTCAGAGGAAGAAAGTTAATCTATATAGGCATCTGGTGAAATTAAATTGTAAGCATTCAGCTCGAGCGCAGTTAGGGCTTCAGCAAATAATAAATAATTTCTTATAAGGTTAAAGGAGCGTACTTTGGCAGTAACTTTTAATTATCTCTTAATTTCTCAATTGCTTTTACCGAATAATTAATAATTAATAATTATTAATTAAATACTTTGGTTAAAAGCCTCCCCTTTCAAGGGGAAAAAGCGGTCGTTTAGCTAGCGCAAAACTACGTACTTCGGCTGTCGCCGACTTGAATTGCGGAGCTTTCCGTAGGATGGGATGGCGTTTCGGCTGTCGCCGACATGAAAAGCGGAGCGGCTCTGCACTCTTCGGGAAACCTCACCAGATCCAATCGACCAAGAGAAAAAAAATAATATTTCCTTATATTCAATTCCCTTACGGTTTTAACCAGAGGTAATTATCCATTATCTATTATCAATTAATGAACTCCTCTTTTCATCAATAGCTGATAATGTAGTTTCTCTGTAAGGGGCTATCTAATAGCTGATGGCTGAATGCTATTATTTTTAACTAATTTAGCAAGTATAGTTTTTTGTAGTGGATTAGTATTTTTGTGACAATCTTATAGCAGTTTAAAGAAATCAATTTTTGGCTTTTTTACATCCCTATTCATCTTATTTTTATTGACATTGCCATGAGGGTTTTCCCTGCGAAAAATTTTGATTAAAAGTACAGCTATGCGTATTATAGCAACGATGAAAAATCACCACTCTGATTTATTCCCTGGGAAGTCTAAAATTATTCTTATTACAGTAGAAGATCAAATAATTTACTACATTGTAGATTTGATGCCTTTAATTAAGAAGAATACTGTTTTACGAAAATAAATTTTGTCGAAACATTTAGGAGAGCCTTGATATTTAAAAGTAGTTGCAATTCCTGTGAATGTGTTTGAATTTGAAGTTGCTCGCCAGATTTTGAATAATTCACAACTTAACAGTGCAAATAGTAACTAAATATCAATTGCATAAAATAAATAAATGGAGCTTTGTTGCAACTTTGGGAAAGTGCTGTTAATATTACTTTTCTAACGGTACTTTACAAAGCAAAAGAAAATGAAAAAGCTGAATATTATGGCCACTGCTCTGTCCACTGTAGCGATCGCTGGTGGTGTACTTTTTGCTAATTCTGTAGAAGCTTGTCCTTTTAGTGGCAAAGGTAAAAGTTTAACATCAGAAACACCTTTAATTTCACTAGACTCTTGGTTAAGCAAAAAATTTCCTGGTAAGTCTGACTTTGCTATTGCTGGTATTGCTGCTGGTACACTAGGTTTAACTGGGTTAGGTGCTTTTTTTGCTACTCGTTATATTACTCGTAAAGCAGAAGCTAATGTTGATGCTAGTGATGAGTCTATGGAAGTACCAGTAGAAGAAACATTTGTTCAACAACATCCTGAAGCACCTGGTGGCGAACTAGATTTAGTTGAGGATAATTTTGTTGATAATGTCAACTCGGAAGTTGTCAGTGATGATGCGAAAAAAGAAATTTCTCTCGTGAAATAATTTGACTACCGTACAACCAAAATAAATTTTCTCTGGACTTCCACCTTCTTGAAAACTAGACAAAGCTAGACATTAGCCATCGGTGATTGCAAATGATTTCGTGGCTCACCCGTTTCAATGTGTACTTGCATAGAAAGTTGATGTTCCGCCCACAAACTATGGGTTAGGATTCCCTAAGCGGGCTTTCCTCCATTGAAAAAGTTGAGTCCGGCGAATACGATGTAGTTTAATAAAACTAGCAACTCGCCTCCAATGACTCCAATCATGTTTGTTGACATCCTCCGGTCTCAACAAACATTTGGGGATTTTTTCTGATAACTTTAAGGCTCTACGACCAATTACTAAAGCTGCAGCAGTGCCACTATTCAGGCCATATTTAGCCATGTAATTAATCATTCCTATCACGAAGCGTAAAAACGGGATTGACTTTGATTAATTCAACTCCAAATCTTCTACAGCGTGACTCCAAAGCTTCTCTAAACATTCCTGTAGACAAGTTGGAAAGCATCTCGTTATACACTTTACTTTCCTCGCTCATCTTAGATTTTTTCTTAGTAAAATCTAAAGACTCAATAGCAATAGCGCACTCAAAAAAATCTGCTAATTTGACAATAGTCGCGACAATATTCCTCATAGTTGCTTGTCGTTGCCCAGTAGTTTGATTTTTCCATTGGTAAGGTAGCTCTTCTAAATATTCAATATTGCCATCCCATTTAACATAAGTAACTGAAATCAACTCGGCGTTAAAATCAATGCCTATACAACCATTTTTTCTAGTATGAACTACTGGAATTTCTTGTACATAAGTAGAGAGATGTATATACCAATTGTCTTGTTTGTTTTCCCGACGAAAAATAGAAATTGTGATTGGTTTGAAATTATTTAAAGCATAATCTAAGTCTGAGCTTCTATATCGACCACTCCTGTCTGAAACAGAAAACTCTAACTGTATTTTCTGACCATATTTATCCTGTAATGGTCTAGGTAGTTGAACTTGTAGTTGATACAATCCATCCTCTTGTAATGGGAAAACTTTCATCATAGTTCCACCGCCAGGCTGAGATTTTCCCACACAGAAAAACCTGCCTGAACGTTTCTTACTCCAATCAACAACCCATTCCTGTCTGGTTTGATATCCGTTTTCTGCTAAATTATGTTGAGCGTTAAATAATTTCTTTGAACCAAAACAAATATGTAAACGTTCTGTATTTTTTAACTTCTTTAATTTTCGTTTCAGACGCTGCAAATACTGAATTTTACTTTTTAAACCTAGCAATTGATGAAAAAATTTATTTCGAGCTTGTATATGTGGGAAACCTTTTTTTGTTGCTAATTTTAAAGTTTATTCCAGTGATGTGATGAGTTTTTTGGCAGCCGTTGTTTTAGCTTTAATTTGGACTTCTAGTTTAGTAATATTGTTAGTTTTAGCTGTTTTTAATTGGCTTAAGCATTGAGTTGCTTCAGTAGCAATTGAGTCAGCCCAGGTCTACTGAAGATTAAACTGGTTCATTAGACGCTTCTCTACTTCGGATTCTGACAACTTCTCAGTTTGCATCCAGTTGAGAGCAGACCGCTTCCAGGATTCATACAATGCTCCGAGTTCCTCAAAGACAGGATGATATTCAATTTTGGCTTCTATTCCTCTCAAGGAACCATGAGATTTTGCCATTACTAACATTGAATTACTTTACTCAACGTTAGCATGGTTTGTCTAGGATAGTCTATATTTTTGACGTTTAGTCAACAGCAGTCTTTGTTTTTTAATATTTAGGGCTGGCTGATTAAATCTAAAAGTATTTACAGATAAAGGTTTTAGCCTTTTTTTTGCCCTTAAAAAGTGCCTGGTTTTCAGCTGTTCACGCTCAAAAAGTTAGTATTTTAGGCGCATAGTTGGGCAGAAAAATCAAGGGACAATTCTTACTCCTACCTCCTCTAAATTCCCTTTTCTCCTGTCTCCTGTCTTCCCCTCCTGGGAGGGGTTAGGGGTGGGTTGTCTCCTGTCTCCTACCCTCACCCATAAGACTTTTGAGCGCAAACCCTATTTAATCCTGCTATCCGAGATTACTAAATTCTTTTTCCTTTTTCCCTCTTTATTCATTCATTTCCACTGAAAATAGCAATCATTTGTGGGAGAGTTCTTGGTGAATCTATATAAGTATTTCCTTGACAAATTAATTGTGTTGAACCTCCACCATCTAACATGATTACTTGAGTAGCACCGAAACTTTTCAAAACTTTAGCAGCGTGAGGTTGAGTTGCTTGTTTAGAAGTAAAAATTAAAATAGTTTCATTCAGGCGATCGCTATCTTGATCTTGAACTCCAATAAATGTTCTACCTGTTTTATTTTCTACTCCTTTATCTGCATTTTCCTGTAAACCGACAATAAGATTAGGTGCTTTTGATAATTGCAGAGTATTTGGCTGAAACTTACTAATTAATGCTCTATCATTCCAGACTTCTAGCATTAACTTTTCATCGGCAAATTCTATTTCTCCTGCATAACCATCACTAACTATAATTCCATCTGACTTTACAGGAAATGCTAACCCTGTAGAGGAGTTTTTATCATTTCTAAAAAATTGACCATTAGTGATACAAAATAAACTTGAATCTCCTGAATATAAGCTAGACCATACTTGTGATATTGTCTGACGTTCAAATTGTGGATCGTTACCACCGTAAGCTCCTTTTTGACTACCTAACTCTGCGATATTTCCATAGATAAAATTAACTTTCGCACCTTGAGTTAAATTAATAACTTGTAGATAATCTAAATCTTTTTGATAAAGAGTTGTTCCCTGAGAATTACTAATAATTTGGAAACCAAGATATAGAGAGTTTTGTGATTTACTTTCGGCATCCTGGACAGAAAATAAGTTTATTGTTATTAGGAGGATGGTTGTTAAAAATAATCCGGTTAAAGTCAGACTTTTTTTATTCATTAGTCAAAATAAGGAATAAGGAAAAAAGAGTATTATACCAATTTAAAAAAAGAATGTTACGAATAATAAGTGTGATTAAAGGACTTTACAGGAGATGTGCCTTTGACAAAGGGGTGCGACCCCGCACCGTCTCACGGCGCAAGCGGTCGGAACCCGGCGAGGTCTCCTCGCCATGGGAATGCCGACCAAGAGAGGGAACGCGCACCAAGAGAAAAAGATAATTTCCGAGCTAAAAAATGGTATTGAAGCCATTCATTCTGAATGCTGACTCCTAATAAATAGCCTAGTTATTTGTAGCAAACATTTATCAAATTGGTATTAATATCAAATCCGGTTGAATACTTATTATATAGTTGGGGGAGATGGGGAGATGGGGAAATGGGGAGATGGGGAGATGGGGAGATGGGGAAATGGGGAGATTGAAGGCTTGAAGTAATTATAGAATTATAAACATATATCGTATAACCGGATTCTATGTGCAATTAACCTGATTTGATATTATACCATGTCCGGATAAGAGCGTGATGAAAACACTTCTTTCTCCTGATACATTCTTTTCTCCTGTCTCCTGTCTCCTTTCTCCTGACTCCTCCCTAATTATTTGTAACTGTTCAACCGGACATGATATAAGCACCTAAACAAAATTGTTTACCTACCCTAATTTGATCTGAGAAATATTTTAAACCCACATTCCGCACGAGAAAATGTAGTACATAAAGATGGGAAAAGTTGAGTAAGTATTTAGACTCAAGAAAAAAACCTCAAACTGTAATTCTAGATAAGAAGTGAAGATAAAAAAAGAGGAGAAAATGTCAGAAGAAGTGACTAATGTAGACCATCTAGGATTGGTAGCAGGAATTATTGACGAGATTGGTATAGAACAGAAAATTAATTAATTACTTGGAGAACAGCTAGCAGAAAAAATTACGGGGGGTCAAGCGGTCAAAGGAATGCTCTTAAATGGGTTAGGATTAGTCTCGTCTCCATTATACTTATTTAGTCGATTTTTTGAGGGGAAAGCTATAGAACATTTAATTGCCCAAGGGGTGAAAGCAGAGTATTTTAACGATGATAGATTAGGGAGGGTATTATACAATTTCTCAAAAATCTTGCTACATCTGATTGGGTAGGGAAGTGTGGGACCCACCCCTAACCCCTCCGGTGGAGGGGAAGTTTGGTCCGTGTGGGGAGAGATTAAAAGTAGGAATAATCTATACTAACCAACGGCTTTGTTGCATGAAAGTAGCGATATAGCTGCCGCACTTGCTCCGCCAACGCAGCAACTCCTTATGGAAGTGAGCTAGATTTCAACTTTGTAGCTTTTGGGCTTACCCTTTTGAATCATAAGGTTCAGCATGGTACATTGTATGAATAACTCCACTGCCTGAGCATCAAATTTTCGTCGTCTCAACTTCCCTGCAAATATTACTTTGAGCCTAAACATAGTAGTTTCAGATAAGGAGCGTCGATGGTAGCCACATTCACGTTTCCATTTTTTGCGTCCTACAATTCTTATTCTTCTGAGATTTTCATCTCTGGGATGAGGTGTGTATTTACAGTTGCCATGTTGACCTATTACTGCATTTTTCCTGGGTGGAATCGTTGATGCGGCTCCTCGTTGGCTGGCTTTCTCATAACACTTATACTTATCATAGGCTCCATCTCCTGATACTTGGACTATTTCACATTTCTTCCCATCTAACAGGTCAGAAAATACTTGGTCATCACTCATATCATTGGTGCTCACGATCCCACTGACGATCTCTCCTGTAGCCTCATTTACTCCTAAATGTAACTTACGCCATGTACGCCGTTTACTTATACCATGAACTCTTGTTTTCCATTCACCCTCCCCGTACACTTTCACCCAATAACGAGTCTGCTACCAGATGAATGGCTTCATTGGTTGGTATAACGATAGGTTGAACATTCAGTTTTTGTAATCGACGGGATACAGTGCTATGGTCTGGTATCGGTAAATCTAGGTCCATCAATTCAAATATAGATTCCACAAAACATAAGCGTCTGTCGTCCTGCCAGACTAAACAATGACTGTATACTCACCATAAACTCAATGGCTGTGTCACTGTAGCTATTTGATGCCCCCCTGCGTCCAGTTTTTTGTTGGTTTATCCACTGCTCTATTACTTCATCAGTGAGCCAAAATGTCATACTCCCCCTTTGCTTCAAGGAAGCATCATACTCAGACCAGTTACTGACTCGGTACTTGGAGTTGGACTTAGACCTAGACCTGGACTTCACGAGTATCTACTTTGGTGTAGGTTGATTGTGCCACGCACTGTTATTTTTACCCTCTAAGCTCTCTTTGTGCAACAAAGCCGATTTTAGCCAACAGTTACAAACCCCCGATTTTTGTCACTTACTCTAAGGTAACTCTAATTTTTGGTTATAGTAATAATGTGCATAAATTTGCACAAAAAATTATTCTGCTATTTTAAATGTGACAAAAAATTCACAATCACCCCATCAGCTCATTTAGGAATGCTATATTGATTTTAAAGTACAAATCACTAAGGTTAAAAGTTAATTAATTTGACTATGGCCAAACAGAGTGTTGAATCACAGCCAAAACTAACTCAAATCAATCTCGAAACGCTTAATGCCTTTCTGAAAGAGAATGAAGAGATAGACTTGCGCACAGCCGATTTGTTGCACACCTCAAATATAGAAAAATATAAATGGCTGAATCTCAAAAAAGATGAGAAAGAGAACTTAGTCAAGCAACTGAAAGCTTACCAACGGATGCTGCGGGTTGTCCCAACAGAGCGAGACGATCTCGCAAAAGCGTTGTTAAAAAATGGTATTCAATCCTCCTTGCAGATTACCAGTACACCGAAAAAAGTTTTCATCCAAAACAACCTCAAATTATTTAATAATGACAGTGCACTGGCTGAACAGGTGTACCGTCGAGCTCTTGCCTTGCGTAAAGCTGTTACGCTGCAGTATATGGCTCGCGTGCAGCAGTTAGAGCCACATACCCGCGCTGCTGGTCTTGGGCGTTAAACATCGCCAGTTCCAGATTTTTAACAGAAGAAGTAACCCATTTCTCTAAAGCTTGAATGAGGTTAGTGGAAGTTTTGTTTGATTTTTGCCGGGCAACAAACTCGAAAACTCAATATTTTCTCTGCTCTCCAGCAATGCTTAGAGCAATACGAAACAACCATTACCCCTTTTAACTCCAACTTAATTGATTCCAATTCCAAGTTATTTATTTAGTAGGATGTAACCAACATGGGAATGCTAACTAATATTCCAAATTATGCAAGTTTGTTTGGCAACATTGACTTTAAACAAGGTGATGAATATCGCTCAGTTTATTCTCCGGCAGCTTATTTAGTTGACTTACTGCAACTATTGGACGATGAGTTTGACCCTCAGACTATCGACTTTGGCGATCGCCGGGGTGATATCTACACGATAGAACTGGACGCCGAAAATACGACGACTCTGATTCCCTACCTTGATATTGTTAATGAAGTATTGGAAGAGCGAGTTATCAATATGCTGGATGATACCGCTCAAGTGACTTCTGGCAGTGATCAGACTTCTGGAGAAAATTCTGCTCAGGAGACTTCTGAGAGTGATGAGACTGCTAAGGTTTATACAGCACTAGAAGATGCGACGTACCCCTTCAATATGCCGTTTTCCTTGGACAACGAAAAAATCAAGAACCATCTGCATCATTTAGGAATTTCTGCCCATGAGTTACGTCGCCTCTTTGCTACTGATACGGATTACATTACTGTGGCACGGGAATATCTGGGATTGTCCACAGCAGAACTAGATTACATCAAGGAAGACCCCAATACATCGGTAACAGTATCCTCTGTAAATGCCTATGGCTATTTAGACAGTGCTTTTACTAGCTATGTCCTAAACTCTTATAGTAACTTAAATGCATATAATACTGATTTGGTTAACGGTAAGACCAGCTCAGTAGTGGTGTTGAATATCAACAATGACTATTCTGTGCGTGTTTTCGATAGTGACGGGAATATTGTCCTTGATAAAGGCAGCGATGACTTTTCCCCAGATCAAGCGCTTACCGAGCAATTAGATAATCTAGAAGATAATCCGTCCACTGCCTCATCTGTCCTAGAAGATATTATATCCAGTTGTTTAGTCAGCGATATGTCCACAGTCTCCACCTTTATGGAGACTACAGATTTAGACGCTCAGGAGATGCTGGAACTACTGTACCAAAATCTCTACATTGAGCCATCTAACCATTCCGATGTTGAAGAGGGTCGTGAGAATTTTTACATTAATACTGGCATTGCGGAGGAAAGTGGTTACGTCAGTCTAAGTGACGATGAGACTCAGTTGAAGTGGTACCTTTACAATGACCCTGATGCAGATCCAATTGATGTACCGATCGCCTGGTTTGAGCGGACCAGTCGCTTTGTGCGGTTAGCTAAAAAAATAGGTTTGAGCTTTACCGACTTAGATCATATTCTGCGCCATTGCTGTGAGTATAACACAGGTATACCTACTATAAATGAGGACACCTTGGTCTATATTGCCCAGGTTGTTTATATCCACAAAACCCTGGAAAAGCCAATCGATACCGTTGTGGCAATCCTGAGCGAAATTTCCTATATGGGCCGAACTAACAACGATCTGCCCCAGGATCAATTTAACCGTATTTTTAACCTGCCCTGCGTATCCATTGATGAAAAATATTTCCACATCAAGGATAAAACGGGGGAAGAGCCAAAACAGTATCTAGACAAAACTTATAATACTTATACCCCCATTAAGTATTACAAGGACTTGTTCAGCGATGAGAATGATACCTATCGCCAACGTTTGCGTCATGCTTTGGGCTTTACTGAAACGGATCTAATTAATATTACAGAACGCCTGGAGTTTGAAGAAGTTACTACCAGTGCGCTCTGGGAAAACACAAGCAACGAATGGCTACTGCTGAATGTTCTCTACCGTATTCGAGCTTTATCTGATGCCTTGGATGTTCATTTCTTAGAATTGTTCATTCTTTTTGACTTGTTGGAACAAGATCCCTTTATTGGTCGATATGACCCCCATAATTACTTTGTGTACAACCCACCGAGTACCCAAAAGTGCTTTGAAATTTTTATGGATGGCTATGATACAAGTACCGGTCAGACCACAACCGCCTCTAATATTGGCGACAAGCTTTGGCTATTTGAATCTCTCATAGCTCTGACAAAATGGATGAAGGAGTTTGGATATTCGGCAGAAATGTTGTGGGCGATCGCTAATGGTGCCCCCATGACTGACAAAGCAGAAGAGGAACAGGAAGCTCAGGATCTTGCTCTATATAATACCCTCTTACAAAGTTTTAAAGCAGGAGAAATCACCCCCCAGAGTCTTACAGAAGCCCTCGGCGATCAGCGAGCTTCTCACTTTGCCTTTAATTTGATTAAAGAGCGCTTAGAGGAGATGGAACCTGGCAAACCTCGATGGAATTGTAAGCCTGGTCATCATAAAAAGTATAAAAAACATAAAAAGCTGAAAAAGCTAGGTGCATACAAATACAAAATGCACAAAATGCAGGAGATGCACCACAAACGTATGCCCATGGCTCCCAAGGAACGTCATCATCTCCTGATGGCTTATAAACCCCGTGAAATTAAGGCATTAACACAGGAGTTTATTGAGCAACTGCTACGGGTTTACGATTACGAATTTGTTGATTTGCAGCTTCAGACCAAGTTAGAAGAGAAAATTTTCAAGAATTTGGTTAATCATAAAGTGATTGATGGTAGTGGAAAAATCCTGTTTGCTAACCTGGAGAATAACGAGTTGCCACCTCTACATGACTTCATGTTGGAGTATGATTTCAGGAAGATTCAGCAGGATGTGTTTGATATCTTTCACCGGGTTTACCAAGAAGAGGTGGCTGCCCAACTTGAGGAAGGCGACACCATTGAAATACAGGTGTTTAAATCGGATTTTGAGAAACTCGGTCTTTCGGCAGCAGAGGTGCGAGAACTGTACGATACTCTGATTTACAATGGCTACATTGATGAGCAAGGCTTTGCTACGGATGTAGAAATGTTCAGCGATGATAGCAATGCCAGAGACCTAAACCTCTATACTGGACTTGGGCAGCTAACAGATCGGGTTTACCAAGTTCTTAAGGTACAACTTGATAAATTTGCAGCCAGCAAGGTCAAAATCAGCGAACAGATGTTTGCGGAACTGGATTTAAAGCCCGTAGGGCTCCAAGATTTGCTCCAGAATCTCCAGATGAACCGCTACATTGACAAGCAGATGTTTGTGATTGACAAGATGCGCATTGTCGCTGAAACACCCCAGACTATGGAGCTAGCTCTCAAGTTTTATCCCCATCGCGAAGCAATTTGCCAAGTATTGAAGGATGCCATTGTAGCTGATAAAGAGACTTGGTTACAGATAGATCGCGCGGAATTAGGTAAAATTGCAGCAAAAACAGTATCTCACTGGGTTTATGAAGACCTCCAGGAATCCTTTTTAGATGACAATGAATTGAATCCCGAAGCAATTACATTCTTTAAAGAAGAGACCAACCGGGAAAGTTTCAATTTGCGCTCCTACTTTGATGCTAGTCAATCAGCGATTGTCTTCGACCATCTCGCAGGTATTGTTAACTATGCTGACCAATATCGCATCCCAGAACAGAAGCTAACGGCTTTAGACTTTGATGCTGAGGAAAGCCAGGCTTTAAAGCAAAACTTAACTGCCATTGATGTACTGGACGCTCAAGGTCTCTTGAAGGCTGAACAAATCCCATTTTTCTTAATCCCTGAAAATGCAGCAACCTTCAGTATCCCTGGTTTTGAAGATTACAGCATAGAAGTTTTCTTCATCTTGTATGATGTGGCGCAAGCTATTGATAGCACAGTCAAAGCAGTTGACAAAGCGTTAAAAGATAACAGTGAGTCTCAGCAAAATGCAATTGTTGAACAGTTACAAGGAGTATTGGGGATTGACTCGGATGCAGTTAAAGCTTTATCCAAAGCCATATTTAAAACCGAAGACAATTTACATTTCGCCTGGTTACGACCTTTATTAGAAGATGCTAATGCTTTAGGACATCTGGATGAACTGCCGGAGAATATGCACTACACCCAGGCGGTGAAGCGGATTCGCCAGTTAGCATTGTTGATCAAACAACAACAGTTGGATATTAACGAGATTGACCTAGCTCTGGAAGATCAGGCTCTAGTAGCTAAATTCCCTGAAGACCTGATTCTGCCTGATGATGATAGCAGTGGCAATCCCATTACCAGTGTGGATGCTCTCTTAGAAACGGAAGAGTTTATCTATATCTTCAAGGGTAATTATTATTGGATATACCTCGCCGAAAACTACATCCTAATTGATAAAAAAGAGATCGATCCAGATAATAATGAGGATGACCAAGACTTAATAGACCTGCAAAAAGAAGACGAAGAGTTGCAGAAGCGTCTGAAGGAAGACCCTATTCGTCAGTTGTTTGAAGAAGAAAAAGAAACTCTCACCCAAGTGGATGCAGCTTTTATCGATCGCCACGGTACCTGGGTAATTGTCAGTAAAGATTCCCACTATGTCCGGTATGCTGATAGCGATAGTTGGGATAAGCGGGATAACAATTTTGGTCAGGTCGATAACGACTTTGACAATCTAGAGATGATCGATGCTGCTTATGTGGATACAGAGGGGCGCTTGTTCCTATTCGCTAACGATAAATATGTGCGGTATTCTGATTTACGTTCTGTAGGTACCCCCCTTTCTTCTAATGATCTCATAGTAGATCGGGGTTATCCCAAATCTATCGCTGAAGACTGGAACGATGAAAATCTTCCTATTCAACTGCCTGAGAGTTTTTCTCGCGACCTGGGTCCTATGTTTGATGGGGTAGATAATTATAGCTATGCTTTCTTAGGCGATCGCTATGTCTCTTCAGAGGATGGCAAGGTGCGATCCGTAGCTGAAAAGTGGGGACACCGGGAATACAACTTTGGTCATCCCACCCACATTGATGCAGCTTTAGCTAGTCAGGGCAGCTACTTCTTGTTCCTGGAGAATAAAGTAGCTAAATATGTTGGCAGCATTGAGCTAGCAAATTTACAACCGGAGAATGGTTATCCCAAGGGGATACACCAGGAATTTACTGATTTGCCTGATGAATTTGTTTCTGGCATTGATGCAGCACTTGGTGGCTGGGATGGTAATATTTATCTGTTCCGGGATGATGAATATGTGAAGATAACAATTAACGAAGAGGAAACTCCCGAAACCGACAATGTAGTCGAGAACGAAGATGGAACTAGCGCAACCGGCAATATAGCCGATAACGAAGAGGAAACTAGCGAAACCGACAATGTAGCCGAAGAAACCCGCAAAAAGTGGGGTAAGGTTGCTAATGGGATTGCAAATGATGGCAAAGTTGATGCCGCTTTTGTCGGTTTAGATGGTTACACTTATCTGTTCTCCGGCAATCAATATGTGCGCTACTCTGGCAGTGATTACTCTCAGGTAGATGACGGGTTCCCCCGGCAAATCACCGAAGATTGGGAGGGTTTAACCGAGGTGACAGGTGCCTTTATTTTGGGGAATAAAACCTATCTGTTTGGTAAGAATGATGATGATCAAAACCTTTATGTCCGCTATTCTACCCTGCATAAGGATGAGGAGGATTATCTGGAGGTAGATGAAGAAGATCCGAATGCTCGTGTGATTGAAACAGTGTTGGCAAACCGACCAGATGTTGACGAAATCGAAGTTTTTCCAGCAACTGTAAACGACGACTTCTGGAGTCTACCCAACAGTGTCACTAATGGGACTCCGGATTTCGAGATTGACGCAGTGATGAATGGCCCAGACGGGAAAGTATATCTGTTCTACCATCATCTCGAGGAAGAGTCTGAGGGCGTAAATTATTATATTGAGCATGACCATGCAAATCGCTGGTGGTCAGAACCCAAAGTCCTCTCGGAACAGTGGGATCGGACGGTGACGGGTCTGGAGAATCAAAAATTAGTCGCCGCCTTTATGGGTAAAGATGGCAAAACCTATCTATTCTATGAAGAGATATCGAATGACTCCGAAGAGACATCGAATGACTCCGAAGAGATATCGAATGACTCCGAAGAGACATCGAATGACTCCGAAGAGACATCGAATGACTCCAAATATCTACGCTTTTCCGATGCTGAACTGCGCAACGTAGACTATGGCTATCCCCGTTTGATTCGTAAGTTCTGGGGCAAGGTACGGAACAACATTGAACGGACGGGTAAGGTAGATGCAGCCCTGATTGTGGAATCTCGTTGGGAAGAACAGAACGAAAATGGCCAACTGGTGGAAATGACCGCCGATCATACCTATCTGTTTTCTGGGGATCAGTTCTTCCGCTATGTCCATCAAGAGGATGGGAATGGTAACTATACCTACGAGAACGCAACAGTTGAGCCAGGATACCCTCGTTCTCTTAGTCGTCTCAAAGATGAACCCCGCTTCCGAGGGTTACAAACAACTTTCCCTGAAGGAATCGATGCTGCCTTTGCAGACCAACGCCAGGTCTATCTGTTTAAGGGAGATAGCTTCCATGTCGTCATTGGAGATGAGGACAACTACAAGCAGTACGATGATCAGGATACTACCGACGCCGAGGTGAAGTTTGCCGATGTGAAAGCAGTGGCTCAGGAAGGGGGAGTTAATTATCTGCTGCTCTCTGATACAGGGAACAACACCTGGTACAAAGTTAGCCATCTGGAAGACCGAAATATAACTAAGGAACAACAGACTCCCCGGACGGTGCAACGAGCCGAGGAACTCCTTGAGGCAGATAGCACAGTGATGACTAACGTTGATGCAGTTCTCCATGGCACTAATGGCAAGAGTTATGTGTTTGCCGGGCAGAAATACTACGATGTGGAGCTAGAACAAAGCTTTAATATTACCGATGTTTGGGGGCGATCGCGCAATCCGATTTATGACCAGGAAACCATTGATGCAGCTTTTGTGGGTCGGGATGGCGTGACCTATGTATTTTCTGGGAAATGGTTTGTGGAGTATACGATGGGCACGGAAACCTATACCACCAGTACAGTTACCTATCCTCCCCGACGTATCAGTGAGAAATGGCCTGGTCTCAATAATGTTGCCCTTGCTTATGTCTGGAAGGAAGATACCTACTTGTTTGAGCGTCCCGATGCTAACGGTAACTTCCGTTATCTGCACTACACCAAAGATAGTTATGAGAAACCTGGTCGATTATACCAAGGAGATGACAGTCTGTGGGATATTCCTACTGCCTATAAGCGGGAAGGCTTTGATCCGGCAAATGGCGATATTGATGCTATTTTTGTCCATGGAGATAATCTGATCTTTATCAGCGATCGCTACTTTATCAGCTTTAATCTCAATACCAAGAACTGGAGCGCTCCACAGCTCCTAGAGCTGCTTTATCCAGATGTTCCCTTTAACAAAACCTATTTCAAAACCTTGAAATCTGGGTTTGTGGGTAATGGAAACAAGGTCTATCTCTTTAGCCAGGAAAGTTATGCAGCTAAGAACGAGAATGACGAGTGGAAAATTTATGATATCAAAGATGATTGGGGCAAGCAAGAGAATATTTTGGCGACTGGAGTAGATGCTGCCTGGGTGAACCCTAGCGATCGTAGCACCTATCTGTTTGCCGGAGATTCCTATGTGCGCTATAGCGGTAGTGACTACCGTTATGTGGACGAAAGCTATCCCAAGAAAATTGCTACTTATCTGCGGGATGAGCCAGCTTTTGCCTTTATGACCAAGGAATTTCAACAGCATTTAGATCGGCTAGAAGAAGAATACGCAACAAATTCAATATCGTTCTTTGATGGCTTGTTGGACAATGGGCGCTGTCTCTACTTCTTTACCAACAATACCCTCTTTACAGGTAGCCCAAACAAATATGTGGTCTATGACATTGATGGTTTGGGTCAAGTGGAAAATAACTTTACCCAGGGGGGCTATGTGGATAGTGCTTTTGTGGTAGAAGCGCAAGATGCAGATGGGGATGACTCGTATGTAACCTACCTGTTTTCGGGCGAACAATATATTCGCTATACTGTCAAGCAAGATACAGCCGATCAATATCAGGGAGACTATTACCGCTATATCGATGAGGGGTATCCCAAAATTATTGGGGAAAGTTTCTATGCTGATGAAGAAGCACTACTGAATCTAAACTCAGAGTTGCCAGAAGATTTTCGCAACGGTATTGATGCGGCATTTTATTCCACCTATCTAGGTTTGGTACTCTTCAATGAGAAAACTTATTTCCGTGTTGCTACTGACAACAGTAATACTAATCCTCCAGAAAGTATCGATGTTTTCGGCAAACTCGACAATACCTTTATCAGTATCAGTGGCGATAAGAGCATTGATGGAGCATACATAGATAAAGAAGGGGGATTACTGGTTTTCAAGGGTAAACAGTTTGTGCGTTACAGCGACACGGCTGAACTCTTTGCCCTCAATCGCTATGACGATCCTCGCTATGTAGATGAAGAGTTCCCCCGCGACATCATTGAAATTTGGCCTCAACTGGATATAGAGAAAATCCTTGTTGATGGGGTGATAGATAAAGTGTTCAAATTTGAAGATGAAATTTATTTCCATACCAATGGATATTTCGTTACCTATAACCTGGATATGACTGACCATGATGAGGAGAAACTGGTGAAAGTTCTGGCTTATCGTTGGGGAGAATGGTCTGATTATCTTTTGAGCGATATCCATGCTATTAGTCGCTTCAAAGACCTCAATCAACGCTTTACTGGAGGAGACCTCACCCTGACAGAATTGGTTACTGGGGCAAATGGTGAGGTTCGGGAACCTTATATGCACTTTGCTGCTATCTTTAGCTTCGAGAAGGAAGAGGTTCGCTGGGTTAAACAGCGCAATGCTTTTCTGCCAGATCGGGTAAATTTGGTTGAAGAAAGTTTAGACCTGGAAATTGAAAAGGATTTCCACCTGGAACTGATACTGCGTCTCTACGATATCCTTGCTACTACCCAACGGTTACGGGTGGATGTGTCGGCATTCTATAACGATGTTTGGGTTCCGCTCTATGACCCCAGTGCGATGGTCGAAAATATGCCTGACGTTGCTACTGCGGTTACGCACGCTTACGAGCTGTTGGTTACTGTGGACTGTAATAACAATTATGAAACCCTGGTTAAGCAGATTACTAACGAGGTGAATACAATCAAGCGGGATGCTCTGGTTCCCTATGTCATCGCTAATGATAGTGATCTGACTAATACTCGCCAGCTTTACCAAAAACTACTCATTGACATCCAGATGGATAGCGTTGCGGAAACTTCTCGGATCGAAGAAGCGATCGCTGCTGTTCAACTTTATATGCATCGGTACTTTATGAACCTTGAGGATATTGATCTGGATGCCAGCGACCAACAGGAAATGCGCAAAATTCTCAAGGAACGGTGGGAATGGCTGCAAAACTACCGGGTCTGGGAAGCGAATCGTAAAGTATTCCTCTACCCAGAGAACTACATTCGTCCAGAGTTGCGAGATACAGATTATAAATCTGCTGCTTTTGAAGCTCTAGAGGCTAGTCTCAACCAGGGAGAACTTACCGAAGAATTCATCGAAGAAGCCTATTTCAACTACCTGGATTCTTATACAGAAGTCTCTGAGTTAACCATTGCTGGGGGCTATGTTTACGACGACTCTAGTTCTGGTACCGAGGATAAGGTTTTAGTCCTCTTTGGTCGTACTCGTACAGACCCCACGCGCTACTACTATCGCTTTGCTACTTTTGTGAATAGTGATAGTTCTTCGATTAACTGGGAACCTTGGAAAGAGCTGGATATTAATATTGAAGCTACCAAAGTACAACCCGTTTATGCCTTTAACCGAGTGTTTGTCTTCTGGACTACAATTGAGGAAAGTTTGGAAGATCCCTCTTCTGCGACCATCAACACCATCAACGATACTGAGTTTTCTTCTAAGGAGAATACTCAACAAGAAATCAAGGTTTACTACTCCTTCTATAATCTTAATGAGCGCTGGAGTCAGCCCCAACTTCTGGATACCATTTTTGGCAATTCTAAGCCAATTACGATTAAGAAAGATAATGATGATGATGAGACCTATGATTGGATCGATCTGAAGACTGATCTGTACATCTCTGATGAGGAATTGGTGGTTGAGAATTCCAGTAAATTAAGCGATAACAACTACGAGAACATCTACATCAATGTCAGCTTCTATGTGAGAGAGACCTACAGTGAACCAACCCCTCAAGGTCCCTATAGTCGAGCTTATCAACTCACACCAGAACTCTATTCTCAGGAAGCTGAACCCCAGGATATTGTGAACCAGGGTCAAGCTCGCTTCAGTGATTTATTCCCGAACGAGGGAGTAATTGATGCCGATAATGTGGTGATGCTAAGTTCCACAAACAACTCTATGGATGAGGCTTGGTTTGCCTATAATCACAAAGGTTGTGGTTTCTTGGTGAAACCGGATGCGGAACCGCTAAAGAGTGATGCGACGTTTAAGGAACTAAGTGGAAGTGAATATAAAATATTCTCTGTGATTCCTTCAGGTAGAACTATAACTGCTGCTGTCCAAGTGTTTGAGGGTAAGCAAGTTTACTACTTCCTCGACAATGGTGATTACATTATCGTATCTGTGGATGAGAATGGAAATTTCACAACCGAAGAGACAGAGAGAATTAGCGATCGCTGGGGAAGGTCTTACAATGGCTTGGACGAGAGTTATGATGAAGCAATCAAACTGCCAGAATTTCCTTCACTTTCATATAAAACCTACCTAGAAAGCATAATTGAGACAGTTGACCTTGAAAAAATCTTCTCCGAAGAAGATTGGACAGAGTTTGATCAGAAACTGCAAAAAGAGGAAATCATCACTAACCCACGTTTGGTGGAGATGGCAAAAACCTGGCTTCAGAATAGTATAGTAAGTACCTTAGAAACTGTAGACGCGGCCTATGTAGCAGGGGGTTATCTCTACCTAATTAGTGGAAGCGAATATTACCGTTACACTTTGGATCAGACCAATGAAACGATTCCAGTGTTGGCAGATCATGGTTATCCAATCACCTATACTGTAATAGTTTCGGATATTGAGTTTGAAAGCCTTGTAGGGAAAGACGAGGAACTTAAAGCAGCCGTTGACATACTCACGGATACTATGACAGATAATCTTATACCATTGCTTCAGAATAATCTGATTAATTTACCGGCTACAGACTTATATCCAGATGTTCTGGAGGAGTATAAGGTTAATGGAGTGGTTGACCAAGCGCAAGTTGATGACGTAAACATAAAATTTGAAGCTTATTCTGATACGCTTGAGAAATATATTGAGACTCTGAATGACGCGAAATCAAAATTGACGAACGTTAGCAACTTCGATGATATCCTCAAGATCATCAATATGCTGAACGAAATCAGTACAGCTCTGAAGTATTTTAAAGAAACTGTAGAGGAAAATATCAATCACCCTAACGGCCAAAAACTCAAACATATTCCTATAGACAGGCCAAATAAGGAAAGAACAAATGCAAAAATTATACGGATATCTTTGTCATCAGACTTGTGGGATGTAGCCGAAAAGTTGGCAGGTATTGTTGATAATATTCAGGAGACTATTAGTAACGACAACACACTGAGTAAGAAGATTGATGCTGCCTTGGTTCTTGACGTAGACAGTAGTGACAGTACAAACAGCGACTACTATGTCTATCTGTTCTCAGGGACAGAATACTATCGTTTCACCAAAAAGACTTCTGAACCAAACTTGGGAGTATTGGATCTGTCGTTGAATATTGTAGGTAATTGGGGCAACTTACCATCAGAAATCGGTTCTTCTGGGTTAGAGGCTTGCTTAAAGTATGTGGGTGTAGATGAAGAGGGCAACACAACAGAAACCCTGTACTTGATTCAACTACAAGAACAAGAAGAGGAACAAGAAGAGGAAGAGTCAAAGGCAAGGTATGGTATCGCGTATGATTTGAGTAAATACCAGCAGCCCTACGAAGTCAACAGTGTGATGTATGAGGTAATCCGTCTGACCTCTAGTACCGCCGAAAAACTGAACCAAATCCTGTTTGCTGGAGAAATTAGCGACTTTCTACAGATGTCTACCCAGGAGATTAATGAATCTCCCACCATCAGCATTGACGATACCAGTCCAAGTAACATTCAGATGGAAAAATCTCGCTTTAAGTCGGAGCCAATCAACACCCATCTCGACTTCAACAGTGCAAATGGTCTGTACTACTGGGAACTCTTCTTCCATGCACCCTTCCTGATTGCACAAACCCTCAACGCTGACCAAAAGTTTGAAGAGGCGAAAAAGTGGTACGAATATATTTTCGACCCCACAGAGGTATCTGATTACTGGAAATTCTTGCCTTTCCTCGCTGTCAGTCCAGAAGCGCTACTCGCTACCCTCAGTAACGATCTGGATAACTTTGAGGTGATCGTCAATAATACTACAGGAACGGCTCAATCGACCTTGGATGCCCTGGAAGCAGTTCGATCGGCCTTGAAAGCCCTGGAAGAATTACTGGCTGACTATCAGGATGTTTTTCTGGGTCAAACTAATCTCGTAGCGTTTGAGGATACCCTTGGTGAGATCATAATCACCGAGGATGAGGATACAGCAGAATATTCTGATAACGACTCAAAACTGGCGAAGATTGCAGACTGGACAATCTTCAGAAACCTCGAATCAGCTATTGAGGACCTCAAGAATATCCCTGATACAATCACCTCCTCCAGTGATAAAGCATTGTTGGTGACATGGATTAGCGAAATGCAGGAAGTGCTGGAAATCATTAAAAAACTTGATTACCGCCTAACCCTGATGAGCAATTACAGTGTCCAGCTAGCAATATACCTGGACGATCCCTTCGATCCCCATGCCATTGCTGCTCTGCGTCCCATCGCCTACCGGAAAGCGATCGTTATGCGCTATATTGATAACCTCCTTGATTGGGGAGATCTGCTCTTCCGTCAGTACACCCGCGAGAGTATCAATGAGGCGCGAATGCTCTATATCCTTGCCTACGACATCTTGGGTGAAAAACCAGAGAGTATTGGTCGAGTCGTGTTAGAGAATACCACAACCTATAGTAACCTACGCCACTATACCGGTGAGTCCGATGATGAACAGTATGAAGACTATGACTTCCTCATTGACATGGAAAATACGGCGACTAGTAATCTAGTAGCGGATAGTGTAGTTGATGCGGATAGTGTAGTTGATGCGGATAGTGTAGTTGCTTACAAACAGCGCCTCAGCTTTGCTGCCATTCAGTTTGATACCATCACAAACCCCTACTTCTACCTCAAGGAAAATGAACTGTTTACAGAATATTGGACGCGGGTAGAAGACCGACTCGCTAAGATTCGCGCTTGCCTAAATATTGATGGGGTGGCCCAACCATTACCTTTATTCCAGCCGCCTATTGACCCTATGGCATTAGTGAGTGCAGTTGCCGGAGGAGCTAGTATTGCTGGAGCTGCTGCCATGGCAATGGGGACAGCTAATGTGCCGGATTACCGTTTTAGTTCCATGATGGCAAAAGCTCGTGATTTGGTGGGCAAGCTGAAAGGTTTGGGTGATGCTCTCCTGTCTGCTTTAGAGAAGAAGGATGCAGAAGAACTTAGTTTGCTGCAAAACAAACAGGAGTCGGTTATCCATGGCTTGATGACCTATATCAAAGAAGAGCAGATTAAGGAAGCAGAAGATTCCCTGAGTAACCTCAAGGAAAGTAAACGCAGTGCAGAGGAACAAGAGCGTCACTATAAAGCTCTGATTAAGACGGGTTATTTACCTGAGGAGGAGACTCAAATTGGCATGATGTTGGCTTCTGCTATAATTCACGATTCGGTGGTTGCTGTCAAGATTATCAGTGGTCTGTCCTATCTGTCTGGACAATATACTCTTGGTACTTTCAGCCATGGGGTGACAATTGGGGGTGGAACCGTGGGTGATATGTTTGCCAAGTTTGGGGAATCGACTGAATCGGCCGCTGAAGCACTTAGTATGCATGGTGAAGTCGCTGGAGTGATGGCTCAGTTCAAGCGTTCTGAGGAAGACTGGAAACTGCAAAAGAAAATGGCTAATAGCGAAATAGCACAAATTGAACATCAAATTCATGCTCAAGAACATAGCATCGCTGTGGCAAAACAGGAGTTGCTGGTTCACCAGAAGGAGATCGAAAATCAGGAAGCGATCGCTAAGTTTATGAATAGTAAGTTCTCGAATTTGGAACTCTATAATTGGATGAGTGGTAAGATTTCGGGTCTGTTTTACCAAACTTATAAACTTGCCCATGATTATGCCAAGCAAGCTGAACAAGCGTTTATTTTTGAGCATGGAATCAAGGCGGGTGAGGTGAACTATATTGGCGGAATGTATTGGGATAGCATGAAGAAAGGATTGCTATCTGGGGCGCAGCTTGAGCTGGATCTAGACCGCATGGAAAAGGCTTACAGGGAAATGAATAGCCGTCCTCTGGAAATCACTAAGAATATTTCCCTGCTGGAAAACGATCCGATGGCTTTATTGGCTCTCAAAACTAAGGGTGTCTGTACTTTCCGCTTGAGCGAGGAGTTGTTTGATTACGATTTCCCTGGTCATTACAGGCGCCAGATTAAGACTATCTCTCTTGCTTTTGATATCGGGGAAGGTCAAAGTGTTAATGCAACCTTAACTCAACTAAGTCACAAGCTGGTGATGGATACGGATATTAAGGCGGTGAAACACCTTATCGATCCTTCTAATGAAGCTACCACGAATGTGCGGGCAAACTGGCGGGCAAATCAACAGGTGGCACTGTCTCATGTAGACCAGTACACCGAAAATAATGGTATGTTTGAGTTAAACTTTGGGGATGAGCGTTACCTTCCTTTTGAGGGGACGGGAGCTGTGTCTAACTGGCGCTTGGAACTCAATGGGATGAAAGGGTCTTACAATCCTGCGGATCTCTTGGATGTTACTATTAAGCTGCGCTATACTGCGAAGCAAGGGGGTAGTCGTTTTGCTAATGAGGTGAAAGGGGTTCTCAAGCCTTATCATGCTACTAGCTTCTTTGATTTGGCTTATAATTTCCCGGATCAATGGGAGGCGCTCACTGCTGGTGATGTTAATGAGGTCGAGATTGATTTTACCCGTAGTATGTTCCCCAATATGATGAGTAGTAAGATTATTGGGTTGTTCATGCGTTATCAGTATGAAGGGGGTAGCAGTGGGGCTATCTTTACTATCAACGACGATCTGCAAGTGCCAAATAATACTTATCTGCAACCAAATACCTTGAGTGTGGGCCAGAAAGGGACTACTTGGACGTTTGCTCTGAAGGGCGATCGTAGTACGTTGAAGAATGCGGAGATGATCTTGGTTTATAAGGCTAAGGTTTAGGAGACCTAACCCCCCAACCCCTTTCCCTGCGAGGGAAGGGGGAGTTTCTCCCCTCTCCTTGTAGGAGAGGGGTTGGGGGAGAGGTTTTCGGTAGTTCCTCACTCCTCTGTCGCCTAGACACCCTACTAGGGTGATGGGGTGATCTAGAAGTAAAAAAACCTAACCCCCCAACCCCCTTCCCTGCGAGGGAAGGGGGAGTTTCTCCCCTCTCCTTGTAGGAGAGGGGTTGGGGGAGAGGTTTTCGGTAGTTCCTCGCTCCTCTGTCGCCTAGACACCCAAGCTAGGGTGATGGGGTGATCTAGAAGTAAAA
>JAAUYL010015444.1_pt1 | contig 26813 bp, 20 predicted proteins | sample 7278011 | NCBI WGS metagenome assembly JAAUYL01 (sample SAMN14350225, study PRJNA611818) | marine sediment metagenome | isolation source: surface marine sediment (1.8m) | place: French Polynesia: Moorea | collected 2018-08
ATTAAATGCCGATGTAAATGGGTCATTGAATATAATTAAAAAAGTAATTCCTGATGTCTTTGACCAAGGAATAAAGGGTTTGCCGTTTAACCCTGTAGTGGTCGATCCACTTGCGTTTGACTAGACTGTCAGACATTTGAGTAAGTTTGAGTAAGTTTAGTTGAGCGGTTATAGGGTGTATTGGAATATTTTTCCATCTTTTCGGTGTATTTCCGTGTGTCCACAGACGACTCCGTACCTCAAAAATTTTTACCGGAAAATTGGGTTGAAAGCCTCCCCCTTCCAGGGGGACTTTGTGTTATAGTGGAAACAGGGCAAAGGTATTCAACCGCTCTAAAAACCTATAGCTACTTAACTGTAGCGTTTGCACCTTGAAAACTAGAGTTATGGAGTTTTGTACAGTAATGCTTGTAGATAGAAAAACTCTAAGCAACAAGTATCAGAAAACCAAAGTTTTTTTAAGGTTTGAACTGTACCGTAGGGCATACGGGAACGGGCTCTTGAAATAGAGCAAACGCTTGGGGAGAGAACCATCTCTGGATTAGATATCGCAAGGTGTTTAATTTAAGTGGACTCATTGAACCAAGAATCCTGGTTTCAGGAGAATCCCTGCACCTTTAGGTCGGGGAGTATGTCAAGCACCGCTAAAGATACCAAATAGCTTCTATAGAGGTTTTTAATTCTAGATATAGCAGAAGACATTCAGCAGTAGACAGAAGCGATAATGCTCCGCATCGTTTCACGATCGCCAACCCCAACTGGAAAAATATGTCCCATTAATTGATATCCTAAAAAGCAAGAGTCAAACTATTCAAACTATGCCTGTCGTTAACCCTCCCGCTATTATCAATTTTCCTCTAGCTGCTGTAGTTGGACAAGAAGCCATAAAAATGGCCTTATTGTTAGCAGCCGTCGATCCAGGATTAGGAGGAGTCGCCATTGCTGGCCGTCGTGGGACTGCTAAATCTGTAATGGCTAGAGCTATACATTCCCTTTTGCCACCTATTGAAATTGTCAAGGGTTCTATTAGCAACTGTAATCCCAACTATCCTGAAGAATGGGATGAGCAACTTTTAGAAGAGCATCCCAACGCCACAGCAGAAGAAATACCTACAGAGGTTATACCTGCACCTTTTATTCAAGTTCCCCTGGGAGTAACAGAAGATAGGTTATTGGGTTCGGTGGATGTAGAAAAATCAGTTAAGCAGGGGGAAACGGTTTTTCAACCAGGATTATTAGCTTCTGCTCACCGAGGGGTATTATATGTAGATGAAATTAATCTGCTTGATGATAATATTGCTAATCTATTACTGACGGTTTTAACAGAAGGGAGAAATCAGATAGAGCGGGAGGGTATTAGTTTTCAACATCCTTGTAAACCTCTATTTATCGCTACTTATAATCCTGAAGAAGGGCCACTACGAGAACATTTGCTGGATAGGATAGCGATCGCTCTTTCAGCAGATATGATTTTAGGTTTAGATCAACGGGTGGAAGCAGTGGAACAAGCTTTAGATTATGCTAGTTCTCCTCAAGCTTTTCTGGAAAGATATACAGAAGATATTGATAATCTCAAAACTCAGATTTTGTTGGCGAGGGAATGGGTAAAGGATGTGGTTATTACCCAGGAGCAAATACTCTATTTAGTAGAAGAAGCAGTTCGTGGAGGAGTGCAAGGACATCGGGCAGAACTTTTTGCTGTGCGAGTTGCTAGAGCATCGGCAGCACTAGACGGACGCACAACTGTTAATGCTGATGATTTGCGTCGAGCGGTGGAGTTAGTTATTGTACCGCGAGCAACAATAGTGCAAACTCCTCCTGAAGAAGAACAACAACCGCCACCTCCACCACCTCCACCTCCAGAAGACCAGTCCGAACAGGAACAAGAGGAAGATGAGGAAGATGAGGAAAACCAGGAACCTCCAGAGGAAGAAGAGGCAAGTATTCCTGAAGAATTTTTGTTCGATCCGGAGGGAGTGGTATTAGATGATAGTGTGCTGATGTTTGCTCAAACGGCAAACCGTCAAGGTAAGTCGGGTAGTAGGAGTATGATTTTTTCTGAAGACCGGGGGCGTTATGTGAAGCCAATGTTGCCTAAAGGTAAGGTGCGACGTATTGCGGTGGATGCGACTTTGCGTGCTGCTGCTCCTTATCAAAAGTCAAGAAGAGAACGTCAACCAAACCGCCGAGTTATTGTGGAACAGGTTGATATGCGGGCGAAACGGTTGGCGAGAAAAGCGGGTGCTTTGGTGGTGTTTGTGGTTGATGCTTCTGGTTCGATGGCATTGAATAGAATGCAGTCGGCAAAGGGTGCGGTGATGCAGTTGTTGACGGAGGCGTATCAGAGTCGCGATCAGGTTTCATTGATTCCGTTTCGGGGAGAACAAGCGGAGGTGTTGTTACCGCCGACTCGTTCGATAACTTCTGCGCGACGACGTTTGGAAAAAATGCCTTGTGGTGGGGGTTCGCCTTTAGCACATGGTTTGACTCAAGCGGTGAGAGTTGGTGTGAATGCCAAACAGTCTGGTGATGTAGGTCAGGTAGTTATTGTAGCAATTACTGATGGGCGCGGGAATATTCCTTTGGCGCGTTCTTTGGGTGAACCGATGTTGGATGATGAGAAGCCGAATATTAAGGAGGAGTTGTTGGAAATAGCTGCTAAAATTCGGGGTTTGGGAATTCAGTTGTTGATGATAGATACTGAGAATAAATTTGTTTCGACTGGGTTTGCGAAGGAGTTGGCAAAACAAGCGGGGGGTAAGTATTATCATTTACCAAAGGCGACGGATCAGGCGATCGCTGCTATGACTCAGAATGCTTTGAAGGATGCTATTGGGTAACTTCAGTTATCAGTTATCAGTTAAAAGTTAGTAGTAGGGCTTTAGCCCCATCTTATATTTTGGGCTGAAGCCCTACTACTAACCTGATGTAATTCCCTGCACCTCCTGACTCCTGACTCCTGAATTCTGACTCCTCAATATTAGTCACGTTTTAGTTCCTCTGCTAATTCAGCTTCAGTGAGTTGAAAAGTATCTACACCATAATCAGCTAATTTTGTCAAAAATAGGACTTTGGGAATACCTGCTAAATTTGCAGCAGCAGCGGAGGAAAGACGATCTAATTCATAAAGTTTAATGGCAGAAATTAGTTTTATTTCTTGACTAAATTCTTCAGGGGTTAATTTTAAAGCTAAAGCTGTTTCTTCTGGTATATTAATTGTTAGTTGATACATAAGTAGAATCTATTTTTTGTTCAAATATTAATCTAGAAATGATTATGACATAACAATAATCAACTCCAGTATTTTAATCCTCTGGCTTCAGTCGGAGAAACTAATAACTGATAACTGATAACTGATAACTGAAATCACCGCCACCACCGAGAAACGTCTTGAATAGCAATGGCTGTGTTTTTGATTGCTTCTTCACCTCCTAAAGAAAAGATAACGGTAGTTAATGCTGCTATGTCTGAGAATAAGTTGTGGCGGGTGCTAAGGGATAAAATATGAAGGGTATTTTGCCAGTGGGGGTAAACTTGAGTTTTTGGCATTTGTGAGAGTTGATTAGCTAAAGCACTGAGAACTGGAGCGCGATTATGATTAGAGTCAATCTGTTGAGCAACAGTAAGTGCTTCTGCTAATAATTCTGGTGTCAACTGAGCGGCTAAGACTCTAAGAAATAGGTTGCGATATTTCTCATCCTGAATCTGTCGAGTAATACCCAAAGCTTCTGGTAATAATTCTGGTGTCAACTCCTCGGCTAAGTCTATGAGAACTCGGAGGCGATAATGCTCAAAAGGAATATGTTCAGCAGCAGCTAGTGCTTCTGGTAATAATTCTGGTGTCAATTTATCACCCAAAGCTCTGAGAATTTGACCACGATATTTCTCATTCTCAATCTGTCGAGTAATAGCCAAAGTTTCTGGTGATAATTCGGGAAATTGATCGGCCAAAGCCATGAAAACGTAAGCAAGATATCTCTCATCCTGAATCTGTCGGGCTATGTCTAGTGCTTCCGGTAATAATTCTGGCGTTAACTTATCAGCTAAGGCAGTGAGAACTTGGGCGCGATATTTCTCATCCTGAATCTGTCGAGCTGCAGCCAGTGCCTCTGGCAACAATTCTGGTGTCAATTTATCGGCCAAAGTGCTGAGAATTTCGGCACGATTATGCTCATTCTCAATCTGTCGAGCTGTAGCTAGTGCTTCTGGTATTTTATCAGCCCAGGTACTGAGAACTTTAGCACGATGATACTCAGACCGAATCTGTCGAGTAATAGCCAAAGCTTCTGGTAATAATTGTGGTAATTTATCAGTCAAGGCTCCAAGAAATAGGGCGCGATAATACGTATATGGAACTTGTAGAACAGCAGTAAGTACTTCTGATAATTCTGGTAATCTGTCAGCTAATTCTGGTAATCTGTCAGCCAAAAATATGAAAACTTCAGCGCGAAATGTCTCATCCTTAATCTGTCGAGTAGCAGCGAGAGCTTTTGGTAATAATTCTGGTAATATATCAGCTAAAACTATAAGAACTTTGGCATCATTATATCGATCCTGAATATGTAAAGCTATCGCCAGTGCTTCTGATAATAATTCTGGTGATTTTTCAGTAAAAGCACTAAGAACTTTAGTACGATGATACTCAGACTGAATTTGTTGGGTAGCAGCCACTGCTTCCGGTAATAATTCTGGTGTCAATTTATCAGCCAAAGCTATGAAAGCTCTAGTACGATCAAACTCACCCTGAATCTGTCGGGCTATATCTAGTGCTTCCGGTAATAATTCTGGTGTCAATTTATCAGTTAAAGCTATGATAAGTTTAGCCCGATTAGAGCTATCCTGAATTTGTCGAGCAGCAGCTAGTGCTTCTGGAAATAATTCTGGAGTTAATTTATTAGCCAAAGCACTGAGAGCTTCGGCACGACTAGACTCACGCTGAATCTGTAGAGCAGCAGCTAGTGCTTCTGGTAACAATTCAGGTGTTAATTTATCAGCCAAGGATCTGAGAACCCAGGAAAAATGAAACTCATTCTCAATCTGTTGAGCAGTAGTCATAACTTCTGGAAATAATTCTGGTAATTTATCAGCTAAAGCACTCAAAGCTTGGGCACGATTATAGTTATCCTGAATCTGTCGAGCAGTAGCTAGAGCTTCTGTTAATAACTCTGGTAACTTATTAGCCAAAGCACTAAGAACTTGGGCGCGATATTTCTCGTCCTGAATCTGTCGAGCAGTAGCTAGAGCTTCTGTTAATAGTTCTGGTAATTTATTTGCCAAAACACTCAAAGCTTGGGCGCGATTATAGTTATCCTGAATCTGTCGAGCAGTAGCTAGAGCTTCTGTTAATAACTCTGGTAATTTATTAGCCAAAGCACTCAGAACTTGAGCGCGATATTTCTCATCCTGAATCTGTCGGGCAGCAGTCAGAGCTTCTGGTAATAATTCTGGTGTTAATTTATCAGCTAAGGCACTGAGAGCTTGGGCACGACACCACTCAGACTGAATCTGTAAAGCAGCGGCCAGAGCTTCCGGTAATAATTCTGGCGATCTATTAGCTAAAGCTGTGAGAATTAGGGCGCGATCTCTATGAGTATCAATTTGTCGAGCAGCATCCAGAGCCTCTAATAATAATTTTGGTGTCAATTTATCAACCAAGGCGCTGAGAGCTTGGGCACGATGATACTCCTTCTGAATCTGTCGAGTGGCAGCCAGTGCTTCTGGTAATAATTCTGGTGTCAATTTATCAGCTAAGGCACTGAAAATTTGGACACGATTAGACTCATGCTTAATCTGTTGAACAACAGCCAGTACTTCTGAAAGCGCCTGTTTTTTTAAATTTTCTGGCAAATAATCAACTAATTTTGTCAGAGATTCTACTTTATCTTCTAGACGAGGTTTTTGTAATGCGTAGGCTAACCCTTGCCCTGGAGTCCAGAAGTCATGTTTAACCAAAGCCACTAACAAATCTGCTGGTAACTTCGCTGCTAAACTATTAATAGAAGCAGTTATCAAAGCATAACGACACTGTAACCCAACAACTTGAGGCAACCTATGTTCATCCCAGTCACTCTCTGCCAATTCCCAAGCACGAGCCACATCATTAATAAAAATCCCAGTTTGCCCTAAACTATCGCACCTTTCATACCAACCATTAAACCCCTTTTTCGACTCCTCTCCCAATAACCGATGAATCTCCTCTATCTTCCCTGCCTTTTCCAAATGCCAGACTAGATGCTGATGAATATAACCATCATTAGGTAAAGTATGCCAAAGATTATTATCAGTTAACCTCCTGTATTTCTCCAAAAATATTCCGTGAGCCTCAACTATACCAATACCCAAGCCCGATAGATCGCGCCTACGCCTTGGCTCTAGCGGTGCAGTCAACAAGTTCCGAGCTAGATCGTGGAACAAGTCATGTAAACGATAAGTAGGCTTACCATCAGGCAAAGCTACACCCTCTAACAACAACGCCTTACTCCGCAAATACCCCAACTCTTCCCTCGCATCCCTCTCATCATCCATATCCCAGAGTACAGCCGTCATCCCTTGAGTAATCTGAACATCATCCGGCAATATTCCCAGCCAAATAAAACCTTCCCGCGTTTCCTGCTCCAGTCGCTTGATACTCAAATTCAAGGAAGCAGTCAAACTCAACTTTTTTAAACTAGCCTCATCAGCAACATCCCTGGCACCTGGCCTATCCAATGTTTTTAACCGAACAATTTCCCCTTGAATATCCTCTAACAGCACTCCCCAAGACATACCATCCTCAAGTTGAGCCGCTGCCAACTCCAAAGCTAAAGGCAAATATCCCAACTCTTTAACCAAAGCTTCTGCCTGTTTTGCTTCCTCTCCCCTAATTTCACGCCCTAACCTTTGACTGAGAAGTAGCATTGACTGGGATAAAGTCATCACATCCAGACTGTAAGTTTCAGCTCCTAAAACATCAGCGATCGCCTTTTCCCTAGTGGTAACTAAAACCTGACAGCGCGGACCTCCCAGATTAAAAATTTTAGCATGGTCTGTATTCCAAGCATCATCCACCACCAACAGCACATCCTTATCATAAAGCAACGTCCGCAAATGATTAGCAGTCGCCTCCACACTTGTAGGCTTGAAATTATAGTCACCCAATGCCTGCACCCAACCACTCAGCATCGGTAGAATATTAGGCTCTTGACCTAATGTCACCCAGAGAATACCATCAGCAAAACGAGATTGTACTTCCTCATCATAAGCTAAAGCCGTTGCCAGAGTAGACTTCCCCACAGCACCCAAACCGTGGATAGCAGTCACCACAATAGCTCGCGTATCCGATGAATTTTCCAGTAGGTTCGCTTTTAATTTGTCGCTGTATTCCGGGCGATCTACATAATATCTGGGGAGTGGTGGTGCTTGGAATACTTTAATTCTAAAGGTTGTTGTATAAGTGGAGGCACCAAATATTTTTTGACAAACTTTTTTACGGAATCATAAACCAAATCATTTTTTTGACATTTAGCAATAGAGTTATGATCTTTTTCAACAGCAGTAGGGTTAGCATCCTTAATTCCTGGATTAGCGCTACTCTCATTCACAACCAAAACCCCACTTATTGGCTGAGTTTCATAGAATACTTCAGTTTTAATTCCGAATTTCTCAACATTTTGTAGATACCATTGATTAAGTTCGCGTAACTGAGGTTCATGCGCTCTTAATTCTTTAACACTAACTGTAGTTCTCGTTAAGACTTTAACTTTATTAATTAAATTAGCCAAGTCTGAGCCTTGATGAGGAGTAGACAAAAAAACAATCCCTTTAGTCTGTTCAATAATGGCTTTTTTATCATCAAAATCTTGAGCTGTACGAATTACTTTTTTGACAACCAACCCACCCATACTGTGAGTCACAAATATCAGGGGGCGATCGCCTATATCTTTAACTTCCAGATTTTTCAGTAAATTACTTGCCTGATCAAAAAGTGACATCCCCCAACCAGAATATTTAGAGCGAGGGGCGTCATATCCAAAAGTCCAGACATTAACATCTGTTCCATCTGCTTGTAATTCTTCCCCCAACCAATACGGCCAAAAGTCTAAATCTTGATTATCCTTTTTACTTTTAGGATGCCATGTTCCCCAGGGATGGCCAGCCAAACCATGAACAAAAACAATATCACCTCTAGGCTGAGAATTTTCACACTTAAATACTGGTGATAAACCAAGCATATTGTCTTCTGTCATATTATTTTCAGTATAAGAAATATATTTTAGCAGAAATTTCCGCAGTTAACTTTCGTTATATTTCAGGAGGAGCTACACCAATTCCGAAAAATAATGGTATACTTCCTCAAGACTTCAGTTATTAAGTAATCAAGTAAAGTTTATGTTTTTAAGGATTCTAGGAAAAGAGGGTAATTACTACTTACTTATTCTTAAGAACCCTACTCTCCTACTCCCCTAATTCTTATGGCAAATTTAATTTTACTATTTCTGTTAAATATTACCCAAGTTTTAGGTGATATTTGGTTAAGTAAAGCCATGAAACAATTTGGGGAAGTTAATCTAGTTAACTCTGAAAGTTGGATACCATTAATAATTTACTTACTAACAAATTTTTGGATTTGGTTAGGAGTAATTTTTCTCATGCTTTCTCTAGGTTTATATCTAACTGTTATTTCTAAACTTGACCTGAGTTATGTACTTTCGATGCACTCTTTAACTTATTTGTTAAATGCTTTATTTGCCTGGTTAATTTTAGACGAAACAATTTCAAATATCAGATTAATCGGAACTTTAATCATAACTATTGGTGTATTAATTGTTGGTTTAAGTAAAAGTCTGTATGAAGATAGAAAAAATCATAATTTTAACCTGGCTTTAGTGGGATTATCTTTGAGCTTTTATAAGTCTAAAACTTGGTTAGCGATCGCTATTATTGCTTTGGCTGATTCAACTGGAGATTTATGTCTTGCTAGAGGGATGAAACAAATCGGAGAAGTAAATTTAAAATCTATTAAAAGTCTAGTTCAGCAAATAGGTGAAATTATCATAAATCGGCTAATTATTGTGGGAGTTTTTTGTCAGACAATTGCTTTTTTATCATTTATTTCGGTGTTAAGTTGGGCAGATGTTAGTTTTGTCCGTCCGGCAACAGCATTAACTTATGTTTGTAGTATTTTAGGTGCGAAGTTTTGGTTAAAAGAAAAAGTTTCTCTGGGTAGGTTTATTGGCATTATTTTTATTGTTATTGGGTTGATTATTAATAGATAAGAAATAATTGATAATTAGGGTTTGCTGATTCTCTAGAAAAGAGGGAACAGGAGAGGGAACAGGGAATCAGGAAATAGCGGGGATAATTGATAATTTATCCATAATATCATGTCCGGTTGAATAGTTATAATTAAAGCTTGTAGTTGGGCTTTAGCCCGAACTATTAAGATAGGGCTAAAGCCCAACTACAAACCAAATTTTTTTTCTCACTAATTATCCGGACATTATATAATAATTGATTTTGTTTTTGATTATCGGAGATGTCTAATAAGATTTCCGCACTTGGTTTAATCCTCTAGGTTTTAACCAGGGTTAATTATCAATTATCAATTATCAATTATCCATTATCCATTATTAAAACCGCATTATCCAAGGTAATTCTTCCATCACCGCTCGCAAAGAATCAACATTACTTTTTCTAGTTAAAGCTTTTGCCGTATCTAATAAATTTCCTTTCTTAATTGACTGATAAGCATCCTGCATTGATACTGCAATATTCTGCATTAAACTCGAATCTCGATAACAATTAATCATACATTTTGTACAATTATCCCTAACCAATTTTGAGCTATCAAACTCATAAATAGAACACATCGGTTCGTGCCAAAAATGACAACGCCATAAGTTTAAATCCCAGTCTAGAAAAAAGAAACGATAACCTGCTAAACAAGGATAACGCTGCTCTTCATTTTTGACAAATCTCTGCATTTCTTCTAGAGAAAGAGTAGGGTTAACTACACGAAATCGCTTTTTTAATTGTTTGACTTTTTCGTAAGCTTGCCAGAGACTTTCATTAGTATGAGTGACTAAACCTGCATCAGAAAATCCGAGAAAATTAGAATCCAGATTTGTTAATGGATAGGAAAAAACTACTGACTCAAATCCCAGGGAGTCGAGAAAATCTGGCAGTGCATCATAATCAACTAAATGACTCATCGTGACAGAAGCAGTCGAATACATACCAATATCTTTTAGCACTTGATTAGCTTCTTTAATTTTGCTGCATACACCAGGCAACCCACGATTATTTTCGTGAATTTCTTGAGTGGCAGCATCAACCGAAATAATTAGACTAGATAAACCTGCGTCTGCTAATTCGTGAATTTTGTTCGGCGTTAACAACCCACCGTTTGTCACCACCATAACTTTTATTCCTAATCCTGCTGCATGGTCAACAAATGAGACTAAGTTGGGATTAAGAGTTGGTTCCCCACCAGTGAAAACTAGATATCTAATACCTTCACGAAACAGAATATTAATTGAATCTATACCCTCATCGAGTTCAACGAATTTTGTTTGTTCTTTGGGAAAAGTATCTCGTGCAAAATTGCAGAAACCGCAGTTAGCATTACAAACATTATTAATAGCAAATTGACAAAATCCAGGACCTCCTGCTTGAAAAACTAACTGTAGGGTATCTAGGATGCTAGTTGTGGTTGACATTCCCCGATTTTTGGTTTGGGTAGTAATTTTTGTATTGTTAGGAGGAAGTACATTGTTAGTGTTTGTTTTCATAATTTTATTAGTCTTTTTTAAAGTGAATTGGTATTAGGGATATTGCCCAACTACGAACTTAACTTAATGACTTGCTGCTCTCTGATGACGCTCTCTCAAATAAGACAGAAATTCCTTACCTTCCCGCAAACGTCGCACCAACATTTGCGGATCTGCCAACATTTCGCCAACTATCGGAATAATTGATTTTGGTCTAAAATAAAACCGCCGATACATTTGCTCTACCCCATCCTCAATTTCACTACCTGACAAATTAGGATATTGCAACGCTGACATTTGAATTCCAGAATTAGCAACCAGAGAATCTCCTGTAAACCAACCATTTTTTTCCGCCTGACTATATAATTCTGTTCCTGGATAGGGGGAAGCAATGGAAACTTGAATCGTATGGGGGCTGACTTCACAAGCAAAACGAATAGTCTCCTCAATAGTTTCCCTGCTCTCATTTGGTAAACCGAGAATAAACGCTCCGTGAACTTTAATTCCTAACTTATGGCAATTTTCCATAAATTTTCGGGCGACTTCTAATTTAATTCCTTTTTTGACTCCATCGAGAATTTGCTGATTTCCTGATTCAAAACCAACCAACAACAAACGTAGACCGTTATTTTTCAATTCTTTGAGGGTGTCATAATCTAAATTCCCACGAGCGTTGCAACTCCAGGTTAACTTCAACTTCTTCAAATGTTCGCTAATAGCGATCGCTCGTTTTTTATCAATGGTAAAAGTATCATCATCAAAAAAGTATTCTCTGACAGAGCTACCCCAAATTGCTTTTGCTTCTGCCATTTCTCGTCCTACTGCTTCCGGACTTTTAGCGCGATATTGATGTCCGCCAATAGTTTGTGGCCATAAACAGAAGGTACATTTGGCGGGGCAACCACGACCTGTATATAAGGAGATGTAAGGATTGAGCAAATAACCAATTAGATAGTTACGAATATCGAGATGTTCTGCATAAACAGGAAAAACACTAGGCATCGCATCCCAATCGTGAATCAATTCTCGTTCTGGGTTATGCTGAATATTACCTTGGGAATCGTGGTAACTCAACCCTTTAATTTCTGCAAAAGGTTTCCCTTCCGATAATTCTTTGCAGGTGTAATCAAATTCGTTGCGACAAACAAAATCAATAATTGGATTATCTTTGAGAGTTTGTTCTGGCAAAACTGCCACATGAGCGCCAACAAAACCTACTTGTGTTTGAGGGTTTTGAATTTTAATTGCCTCTGCACATTTAACATCATTGGGGAGAGAAGGTGTACTGGTGTGCATAATTACCAGTTCATAATCTTTAGCAATTTTCAGCACATCTTCCACTGTTTGATAATGAGCAGGAGCATCTACTAATTTACTTCCGGGAACTAGAGCAGCAGGTTGAGCTAACCAGGTAGGATACCAGAATGAAGTAATTTCTCGTTTTGCTTGGTATCTAGCTCCGGCACCTCCATCAAAACCATCAAAAGAAGGGGGGTTTAAAAATAGAGTTTTTTTCATATTTGATACTAAATTTATAATACACACCAATATTTCAGGGAACATTTCTACGTTTTCTTGTTATACCATAAGTTATCTGAAGCGACTTTCCGATTCAAGAATTCTCAGTTATAAATAAGCTCGTAGTTGGACTTTAGCCCTAAGATAAATATTTGGGAGTTGCTGAGTGGTAATGATTTTTAGATTAAGTATCAACGCTAAACATAAGTTTTTCAATTTTACGTTCAGCTACTTAGCATTACATTTCAGCAACGCCGAAAATAATATTACAGAAGAGAATATGCTTGGTTGATCACCAGTATTTACAGCGGTTTTCATTTCAGTAGACCACAGTAATAATGTTCCATGGAACGTTCCTACTAGGTTTTGGTTGTGAATATGTGGTTCATCAATCTGAAAAGCGCTGTAAGTCAACACAATAGGGTTTCACGATCGCTTGTTTAATTTTTTTGTAGTCTACCTTTATGAAAATTGCTATAAACTAGCATTCAAGTCTCTATCACAACTGAAACTACAATGTTCGCAATTAAATACTCTCTGAGATCAAGACAGAGACTATTTAACATTTCCACAGTTACTAGCCCTTGGAAAATATCTACCTAAATTTAAGTTTTTTCCTCTTTTTTATCGAATCTTCTTTCCTCTTTATTTCTTCCTTACTTGTACTTGTAATACCAAATTGATAAATATTTGTAGCCAACATTTATCAATTTGGTATTATAGACATTTTCATTAATAAGGATGGAAATTTTTTGCAACTTAAAAACAGCCTAATTAAAATCAAACAGGCACTTTAAATTTATTTTTTCTTTCAATTGCTTTTTGATAATCTGGTTTAATTTGTAAGACAATATTGTAAGAACTAACTGCTTCTTGAACATATCCTAACTTTTCCAAAATAACCCCTCTCTGAAACCAAATTTGATGATTACCAGGTCTTAAAGAAACTATTTGGTCGTAGGCAGTTATCGCCTCTTCATACCTCTCTAATTCTTCCAGAATAAAAGCTAATTTTGACCAAGCCAGATAATTACTTGGCCAAATACTAATAGCTTGATTATAACTAAAAACAGCTCCTTCATAATTTGCCATTTTTTCTAAGCTTAATCCCCGGTTTAACCAAGCATCAAAATTATCTGGCTGCTTTCCAATTACCAAATCATAAGCTGCTATTGCTTCAGTATATCGCTCTAACTTTTCTAAAGCTGCACCCCTTTGTAAACCAACTTTAGCAACAGAAATTCCTTGCTGAAAACTCATTTCTATTACTTTGTCATAAGCTGCTAATGCTTGATCGTACTTCTGGAGTTTTTCTAATACTTCACCTCGACAATTCCAAGCCTCTAAAAAATATGGCTCAATACTAATTGCATTACCATAAGCAATAAGAGCTTCATTATATTTATCCAGTGCCATAAATGCTTTACCTCGACCTAACCAAGCTTCTGGATAATTAGAATTAATTGTAATTGCCTGATTAAAAGATTCTAGTGACTCATTATACTTAAATAAATCTAATAAAATATAACCACGACTAATCCTAATTTCTGGTAGATTAGGATTAAAATTAATTGCCTTATCAAAACAAGCAACTCCTCCTTCTTTCCAATGATTTTTTAAAGCTAATCCTTTATAATACCAAGCTTCATAATCATCGGGATTTAATTTAATTGCTTTATTAAAAGAAGAGACCGCATCGTGATATTTATGTAGTTTACTTTGAGCAATACCTAAGTTAAACCAAGCTAAATAATTCTCTGGTTGTAATTCTATTGCATGGTCATAACTAATAATTGCTTCTGCATAACGTTGAGTTTGTACTAAGGCTAATCCTCGGTTCAACCAAATATGATAATTATCAGGTTGAAGTTTCACTGCACAATCATAAGCAGCTAATGCTTCAGCATATTTTTTTAGAGTTAATAAAGCTTGCCCTTGAGCATACCAAATTTCTCCCTTCATTGGTTGTATTTTCAGTGCTTTTTTGTAGCAGTTTATGGCAGATAAATACTGTTTTAACTGAATTAAAACAATTGCTTTATTAAACCATAGTTCGTAGTTATTTGGGTTGATTTTAATTCCCTTGTCAAAGCAGACGATCGCTTCTTCATACTGCCTTAAGTTAGATAATACAACTCCATAACTATTCCAAGCTTGATGAGCGTTTGGTTTGAGCGATAGGGATTTTTTATAAGCCTCTACTGCTTGTTCATAGTTTCGCAGTTTATATAATGTATCAGCTAGCTTTAACCAACCTATTGCCCAGTCTGGCTTTATTTTCACTGCGTTCTCGTAGTAGGGAATGGCTGACTCGTATCTACCCATCTCATAAAGTCTGTTGCCACGGTCATATTCTGGGAATGCAGAAAAGATGCTAAAAATTCCCTTGGGTGGGGAAAGAGTTTCGGTATTCGCCGTTTCTAATGTAGTTAAAAATGTCAATTTTTGGGATGATTGGGAATTAGTTTTGGTCATAGTTTTTTTCCTGGAACCTGATAGGGTATATCTGGGAATAGTATTATATTATTTGCACTTATTTAATATCTAAATGATTGTACCCTTAAGCAGAAACTTATTTAGTAGACGTCTCCAGATAAAGAATATGAATTATAAAGTCATATCATCTTCGTTTTATTAATTATAGGACTTAGGCAAAAAACCCGGTTTCTAGGATAACTGGACTTTAGAAAAAAATAGGTTGCAAATAGGCTCAAAACCTTATACAGCAATGCTTTTACCTTGAATTAACTGTTTTCTTGATATATCTAGGTTTTAGCTGTTTTTAGCACTGTGAGGTATTTCCCTTGCTAATACTGGGTTTGAAGCCATTTTCGGTGTAAAAAATCTCAAAGTACCGATAAATAGTTGGTTTGAAGAATAGACATCTATGAACAAACCTGGTTAATGTAACATTCATCACTCTCATATACCACAATAAAAATATTTAGTCAATATAATATTGTTTAGTAAAACTTATTTATTTTATTCAAATCATTTATACTTGTGAAGAGTCAAGATGCAACAATTAGCTCTATTGGTGTAACAATCAAATAGGTGACAAAACAGGTTAGCTATATATAGACTTTCTAAGCGAAGAGCTTATTAATCGATAGAGTAGTTGATAACCTGGAGCAATCCAGAAGATTCAGAGTAATTCGGAATCTTAACTACACCAGATTAAGTGCTACAGGCACTACGCTTTTAAAGTCAAGACCCTAATGAGGTTCCCTAGCCTCAAGCGGTCAAGAGAGGACTATGCTTTTTACGACTTGAAGACAAGTAGGCAGCCTAATTGGAAAGATTTATTGTTCCGAAATATTGGGTAAAACTACTCTCTCTGGGAGCCTGTCAAAAAAATGTAGAGCTTCACAGCTAGATATTTTTCTAGGTAAGGAGTGAAGGCAAACAAAATCATCTTGAGTCCCTATTAGTTAGAGGCATCATAATATTTTTATGCCAAAATGCCGACAGAACTCTAGTAGAATTATTTACAATCAAAACAGTACAGTTGAAACACAACTGATGAAATTATCAAATAAAAATTAGGAGATAGTCGTCTGGCAAGATTGAAATGAGGAATAGATAATCTCTGAAAACTATGTCATCTAATAATCCTGTATTTCTAGAAGAAGATTATTCCTCCAAATAAACTTGATAGTCTAATAGGAGCCTGTTGACAGGTTTCAAGTAAATCGGGCATCCCATTTACGGTGGGCTAACCATAGAATTCACAATATTTTAACCTCTGGAGATGTCAACATAACATAGACGTCAATTCAAAAATTAAACCTTAGCTAATCATCAAAAAATCCTCGGTAGTTTGAAGACCTCCGCGCTTCAGCTAGGGGAGAAAAAAACAAGTGGGCGGGTTTTATTTAATCCGCAGTCAAATGTTGTTTGACCTAGTTAAGAGTTTTTGAACCAGGAATCTTCTAAAAACCCCCCCATACTCTACTGTGGGGAAAAATTTTACTGGAAATTCAAAAGTCAATATCAAAATTAATTTTTGGCTTGTGAATTTTGCCAAGCAATTGACAACTACTACTCAAATGTTGTCTTTCCGGTAATGCCAAAAAATACACTGTAGAAATTAATAGTAAGTCTTTAAAACCATGCACGATCTGGCGAAAGCAACAGGGGTATGGATGAGACCCCAAAACACTAAAATTCTAAATGCTATAACTGCTCGTATGTATATTACAATACCTAAATTTAAGCTATTAAGCCCTTTGAGAAAATGGCTAGATCGCATAGAAATTAATAATCCCAAATTAGCAAGATTTCTGTGCAAATTAATTCCAAGTCAGTGCCCCTTTGAGCGCGATATCAGTTTTTTGGGTCATGTCTTGTTTCACATTCCTCCTATGTGCAAACTTAACCCTCTTTACAATGAACTAATTGATTTGAGGTTTAGAGCTTTGTGTTATTTGGCGGATGTTTGTGGAGAAGATGTTACCTCATACTGCTAATCTTGTCAAGAATAATATTCCGCATTTCTACTGCGTCTGATCTCAGCAACAGCCGAGAACGCACGTTGACTTTTGGCATCAATACAAGCTTTCCCACTCAGTTAAAAATTAATACAGCATATTTGATATTAGTGAAGTACATAGGCCGGGCAATATTCCCACCCCACAAGACTTTTAACATTAATATTTGTACTTCATTTACCGAAAAATAAGGGTTTAAAGCCTCTCCATTCATGGAGAAAAAAGCGGTCGTTTAGCTAACGCACAACTTCGTTAACGCTTCGCGACATGAATTGCTCGCAGTCCGTTAGGATGGGATGGCGAGGTCTCCTCGCTAGCCTCCAATCGACCAAGAGAAGAAAAAAAATTCCCTTTTAATCAATCCTATCCGTTTTCAAGAAGAGGTAATTATTAATTATTAATTGTTAATTATTAATTATTAATTATTGAACTGCAATATGCTCTAAATTTAAATTGAGTTTTATTTTCATAGGGAAAGAGACTACCATAGATGACTGTAACTAAATTCCAACTACAGCCATTAATAACCCTTTAAATAATTTCATGCCATCTGTATCACCTAACATTGGGTCTGATGCTCTCTCTGGATGAGGCATCATTCCCAAGACATTGCCTTGACGGTTGCAGATACCAGCAATATTGTTAAGGGAACCATTGGGATTAGCTTCTGGACTAATTTCACCATTTTCTGTACAATAGCGAAATAATATTTGACAATTATTTTCCAAATCTTTCAAAGTATCTGTATCAGCATAGTAATGACCCTCACCATGAGCTATTGGTAAACTAATCACTTCTCCTTTTGTATAAGCAGATGTCCAAGGAGTATCAGAATTTTCTACTTTGACAGGAACTTGATTGCAAATAAAATTTAATTTCTGATTTCGCACCAATACCCCTGGCAATAACCCTATTTCTGTCAATATCTGAAAACCATTACAGATCCCCAAAACTAATTTACCTTTTTGAGCGTGGATAATAGTTGCTTTCATTACTGGGGAAAAACGGGCGATCGCTCCACATCTTAAATAGTCCCCATAACTGAAACCTCCAGGGATAACTATTACATCCACATCAGAAATATCTTCTTCTTGATGCCAAACCATGCGAGTTGGTTGACCCAATAGACCCTGGGTTACCCAAGCTACATCCCGATCACAATTGGAACCAGGAAACATAATAATGCCAAATTTCATATAAATTTTAAATTAATTTAAACTTGTTGATTGCTAGGAAAAAAATACCTCTCTTTCACGGAAAAATTAAGGTATAAAGCCTCTCCATTCATGGAGAAAAAAGCGGTTGTTTGCGGAGCATTCCGAAGGATGGGATGGCGAGGTCTCCCGAAGAATGCAGAGCCGCTCCGCAATTCAAGTCGCTCCGCGTTTCATGTCGGCTCAAGCGCCGAAAACGCCATATCCAATCAACCAAGAGAAGAAAAAAAATTCCTTTGAGCCAATCCTCTTCTTGATCAGAAGAGATAATTATTAATTGTTAATTATTAATTATTAATTGTTAATTGTTAATTATTAATTATTAATTATTGAACCTACCCCCTACTCCCTACTCCCTCTAATTCAAAACGATAATTTTCAATGACAGGATTTGCCAATAATCGATCGCAGATTAATTCTACTTGTTCTCTAGCGGTTGCTTCATCCGTTGCCTGAAGTTTCAACTCAATATATTTACCAATTCTAATTTGTTCTACATTTTTATGTCCCATTTGTGCCAACCCAGATTGAACTGCGGTACCAGCAGGGTCTAAAACAGATGGTCTTAGGGTAACATGGATTTGTGCTTGATATTGTTTTGTCACGTTAGTACAAAATTTTAGATTTTAATTTAACTACTTAGATATTATCTGTTAAGTTCTACCCAAATTAACTACATTGGCCATGAAAACCAATCGCACCCGCTCTCAAGAGCGTGTTTTAAAACTACTAAAAACCCAGAAGCGATCACTATCTGCTCAGGATATCTATTCAAAACTACGCAGATGTAACCGACCTCTGGGGCTAGCAACAGTATATCGTTCTTTGGATGCTCTCAAGCAAGAGGGTGTAGTAATTGTCCGGACTTTGGCCAATGGTGAATCTGTTTATAGTTGTCTACAGCAAGACCAACATCATATGACTTGTGTTAAATGTGGGACTTCTATACCTATTAATGAATGTCCTCTCCACGATTTGGAAGACAAGTTGCAGCAGTCCCACAAGTTTAAGATTTTTTACCACACTTTGGAATTTTTCGGAATTTGTGATGACTGTACCCTAACTAAAGATATTTATTAAAATTTTTCAATTCCAATAATTATCGCTGTTTTGTCTCTTAAGTCTAGATATAGTGTAGCGTTATAGTTATTTTTCACTACATATAGAGTTTGAGGGAATTATCAATTTTTAGCTTAAACTTCTAAAATACCTCAAAACTTCCCTAACTGTCAAATTAATTTTTCCCACCTGCCACAATACCAGGAATTCCCCCTTTTGCCCTCTTAAGTCTAGATGTAGTGTAGCGCTATAGCTACTTTTAACTACATCTAGTGTTTGAGGGAATTATCAATTTTTAGCTTAAACTTTTAAAATACCTCAAAACAGAAAAAATGGCGGGAGGAAAGTTCCCGGAAGATTTATCCCCTGGTTGAATAACGACATGCGGGTAATAAAGCGGCGTAAAAGTCTGCTATGCTAGAGGAATAAGGAACAAGGTTTGTCGCCATAATCTCTAGCTAGTGCGGTGAAATTCCGGTGGACAGGAGACGGGGAATTTATTTCTTACGACGGCTGAAAGCAAGCAGGCAGCTAGAGCAGCGATTTATTGCTCCAACATATTGAGTAAAACCACTCGTGAAAGCTAAAAAAAAGTAGACTCACAGCTAGATTTCGGTCTATGTCGAGGAGTTTAGAAGTCTGTTGACAGGCTTTAAGCAAATGTGGATTTATGAGGTGCTGCGTGCGGAATTTACTTCCGCACTTTAAAAGCCCCGTCCCATTTGCGGTGGATTAACCACGGAATCCAGGGTGTTTCAACCCCTGGAGATGTCAATTCCCTAACTACTAACTGAATTTTTGCCATCTGCCACAATTTCAGGAATTCCCCCTTTTGCCCTCTTAAGTCTAGATGTAGTGTAACGCTATAGTTCTTTTTAACTACATCTAGGGTTTGAGGGAATTATCAATTTTTAGCTCAAATTTTAAGCCTACCTCAAAACTTGCCTAAGTGCCAACTGAATTTTTGCCATCTGCCACAATAGAACGCATACCTTCTAAAGTTGCTGGAATATTCCGGGGGTCCATAAACATAACCTTACTACTTTCGCTACTACCAATTTTTTGACCCATATCCAGATAATTTTGAGCTAATAAAAATTGGAGTGCTTCTTTTGCATTGGGGTCTTCACGGAGGGTTTTAGTAATAATTTCTAATGCTTCAGCAGTTGCTTGAGCGTTCAATACTTGAGATTGACGTTCGGCTTGAGCCTTTAGGACAATTGCCTTTTGTTGTGCTTCTGCTTCTAAAACCGTTGCTTTTTGACGAGCTTGAGCATCAAGAACTTGTGATTCTGCCTTACCCCTAGCAGAGTTAATTGCAGAATCTCTTTCCCCTTCAGAAGTTAAAATTGCTGCCCGTTTTTGCCGTTCCGCAGTCATTTGTAATTCCATAGAATCTTGTACTGCTTTGGAAGGGCTAATATCTCGTAATTCGACCCTTGTTACTTTTACTCCCCAAGGGTCAGTAGCAATGTCTAATTCTCTGAGCAATACCTCATTAATTTCTGTACGAGCTGTAAAAGTTTGGTCTAATTCTAATTTACCCATTTCTGCCCGAATTTGAGTTAGAACTAGATTAACCATTGCAGATTGGAGATTTTCTACTTTGTAGTAAGCTTTCTCCATATCCATAATTCGCCAATAAACTACAGCATCTACACTAATTGCTACGTTATCTCTAGTAATACATGGTTGAGGTGGAATATCTAATACTTTTTCCCGAATAGTTTCTTGATAAGAAATTCTATCCACAAATGGGATAATAAATTTCAAACCTGCATCTAATTTTCTGCCATTATATCTGCCTAAAGTTTCAACTAAAGCTTCATTTCCTTGATTAATAACTTTGACACTTCCGGCTAGACTTGAACCACCTAAAGCTAAAAATACGAGTAAAAAAAACTGTTCCATTTTTCATCTCCTAATTATCTAAATTAGTTATTAGTTGTGATTTCAATTGATTTTTATGGGGAGAGTTTAACTAAAGATTTTAATGAATTTTATAGCAGAATCTCTTTGCACTTCTGAAGTTAAAATTGCTGCCCATTTTTTCCCTTCCACAGTCATTTCAGTTATTAGTTAGCCTCCGGAGGAGGAACTTCGTTAATAGTTATTAGTTAGCCTCCTAGGTCGGAACTTCGTTAACAGTACCGACCGCTGAAAGAAAAGGCTTGAAATGCTAAAGTTTATTCTTTTCATCCCCTTAAAAGTGGCAAAAGGGGAGGCTTGAGACCTTATTTTTTGGTCATTTTTAATTCTACACATTTAATTCTATAGCCATCCTACTAAATAGGTCGTAACAAATCAAAAAGTAAATAAAAAAACTGAAACTCCCACCTGTTGTATGTTGCCTGTTGCCTGTTCCCTAAAAAGCGATTTTTGACACGAATAAAATAGGATTGCTATATACAGAAATTAGCCATGATTTATGAGACTCAGTGTAGTTGAAAAACCCTTTATAGGGTGAAGTTTTTCTGACATCTGAATTATTGATTGCTAGAGAATGTTGTCTTGCTTTTAATGGGCTAATATCTCGTAATTCAACTCTAGATACTTTTACTCCTCAAGGATCAGTAGCAATGTCTAATTCTCTGAGCAATACCTCATTAATTTCTGTACGAGCTGTAAAAGTTTGGTCTAATTCTAATTTACCCATTTCTGCCCGAATTTGAGTTAAAACTAGATTAACTATTGCAGATTGAATATTATCGACTTTGTAGTAAGCTTTTTCTATATCGATAATCTGCCAATAAACTACAGCATCTATAGTAATTGCCAGATTGTCTCTAGTAATAGATAGTTTAGCTGGAATATCCAATACTTTTTCCCGATATAGTTTCCCGAGAAGCAATTCTATCTACAAATGGGATAATGAATTTCAAACCTGCATCTAATTTTCTACCTTTATATCTACTTGATGTTTCAAGCAAAGGTTCATTTTCTTGAGGAATAAACCAAACACTTCCAGCTAAAATATAACCACCTAAAGCCAAAAATAATAGCCAAAAAAATTGTTCCATTTTTCATCTCCTAATTATCTAATGAGTTGTTATTTCAATTGATTTTGGTTGGGGAGATAAACAGAAGAATGTAATAAATTTTCTGGTAAGACAAACAAAGTATTACCTTCTCGTCTAACGACAATAACTTTTTCTTGAGCAGCGATCTTACTATCTAGATCGTCACATTTAGCTCGCCAAGAATTACCTTCATAAAGCACCCTACCAGGCTGACCTGGTAATATTTCTGTTAAAGTTTCTGCTTCCTTGGCATCAGCAATAGTAGCTACTGTACGGTGGGGCAACAGACGACGGAAAGCAACAATAGAAGCTACAGAAAAAATCATCCACAAGGCTACCTGTAGACTCAAACTAGGAATTAAGAGGGACACTCCTGCCACAACAAAGGCACTTAGTCCCATCATAAATTCAACAAAGGCCGTGGGTACAAGGAGTTCTAAAAAACAAAGAATTGCCCCAGCTAGTAACCAAAATATCGTTGGATTTAATAGCATGGATAAATAGAAGTAGTGAGGTTAAAGAAGGGGTCAGCACTCAGCACTCAGCAATTAGTAGGATGGAACTCCGTTCCGCTCCGCGTTTCATGTCGGCGAAGCGCCGAAACATTTTTTTTTAGGTTTAGAAGGGGATTTCAAATCATCCGGCATATTTGCTGGGGATTTTAACCCAGAGCTGCTAAAAGCTGTTTCGCTACACAAAATGAAAAACGTAGTTACTACCCAAGAGGCTAGCTGAATACTAAAAGCTGATAGCTAGTTAAATTTATTAGTGATTTTTCCGTAAAATTACTGTAATTTGGTGACATCATTACCTAGAATCATACCTTGACAAATAATCAGGTATATGATTAGTTTATTGCGAAATTTATCAAGATAGCTTCTATCTCAACATATCTTTGCCTTTTGACGCTGAGAAAGTCTTCTGAAAACCTCCTAATTTATTTATCAACAGCTAAGAAAACAATTCCTTACAAAAATTCTCAGATTAATTTTCAAATAGTAGAACTTTTTACTTCATAAAAAGTAAATTGTCTGACTTTTAACTTTTGACTTTTAACTTTTAACTTTTGACTTAATTTTATGATTACTTCTACCCCAATAATTTATTGTCCAAATATTAATTGTTCCAATCCGTCTAACTCCTGGGGTCGCCAAGAGTGTGAAGCTTGCCAAACTAAGTTAATCTATCGCTATTTATGGGCGGTTGCTCCAGGAATTGAGATTTCTGTAGGGGAGTTATTGGGCGATCGCTACTATGTTGTAGCTCCACAAGTTTGGCTGGATACTAAGCCTGGTGAACTTCCGTTTATGTATGAGGAGTTGCCAGATTATATTATGCCTTATCTACACTTATATCCCCAGAGGCTTCATACCCCAGAGGTATATGGTTTTTATCAATATGGAGAAGAAACTTATCCGAGAGATATTCTGTTGTTAGATAACGTTCCTCTGGACTCTGAAGGTAAGTTGCTTCCTACTCTTGTGGAAGCTTTGCCCACAGCAGCTCCTGTACGTCAGGTCTACTGGTTGTGGCAAATGATGCAGTTATGGAAACCTCTATCAGAACAGCGTGTAGCTTTGAATTTATTTACAAATAATTTACGGGTTGAAGATTGGCGGTTACGACTTTTAGAGTTGGACTTACAAACCCGTAATACTAAACTTAGGGATTTAAAGATTTTTTGGTCAAATTTGATTCCTACTGCTCATCCTCATATTCAAGAACCATTGACAGAGATTTGTCAGATGATTAGTGATATTGGGGAATCTTTAGAGGCGATCGCTCCGAAATTAAACCAACTACTATTAGAGCAGGCAGCCCAATTACCATTAAGTTTCCAAATAATGGGGGCTACGGATACTGGGCCTGTCCGTCTACATAATGAAGATTGTTGTTATCCTACAGAACAAGATTTAGTAAGTAACCAGTTAGTACCCCATTTAGCAATGATTTGTGATGGAGTGGGTGGCCATGATGGGGGAGAGGTAGCCAGTCAACTAGCAGTACAGTCCATTAAAAGATTAGTGCAAAACCTATTGACAGAGGTAGAGCAACAACAGGAGTTAACATCCCCAGATTTGGTGAATAAACAACTGGAAGAAATTATTCGTGTAATCAATAATATGATTGCCACTGAGAATGATGAACAAGGACGAGAGTCTCGACAACGCATGGGTACAACATTAGTTATGGCACTACAGTTACCTCAACAGGTGAAACCTTCCCCAGAATCAAATCCAAATAATGCCCATGAGTTGTATATAGCTAATGTGGGGGATAGTCGTGCCTATTGGTTAAGTAGAAATACCTGTAAGTTGTTGACTGTGGATGATAATGTTGCTTCTAGGGAGGTGCGTCTGGGTCATTGTCTGTATTGGCAGACATTACAACGTCGTGATGCGGGTGCTCTGACTCAGGCTCTCGGTACAAGGGATGGAGAGTTTATTCGTCCCACTATTCAAAGATTTTTGATTGAAGAAGAGGGTTTATTACTTTTATGTTCGGATGGTCTAAGTGATAATGATTGGGTTGAGAATTCTTGGGCTGAATATACTCCCAAGGTTTTCCGGGGTGAAATTTCTCTGAAGCAGGCAGTTGAGTCTCTAATTGATTTGGCGAATGAGAAAAATGGTCACGATAATACTTCGGTAGTGCTTGTCCACTATCGTCTTTCTCCAGAACAGTTAATTTTATCGAATATTCCTACAGCACCACCCCCAGTTAGGGAAGCTTTAATGCCAGAATTGTCTGAGGCTTCTAAAGAACTTCTTTATAGTAATAATGAAGAAGTATCGGAACCTGAACCTGAGCCTAAAGACAACCCTGAACCTGAGCCTAAGTTGGAAACTGTTGTAGATTCTCCCAAATTAAAACCCTGGATGTTTATGGTTGGTTTGTTATTAATATTGTTGGTAGGAGCAATTGTAGCGGTGTGGCGGAATTGGGAAAATTTTCAGTCAACTCCTGATGATTCTCCTGCACCTTGGCAGAGTCCTATGATACCCTCGCCTTCGGAACTTCCAGTTTCTCCTAATTCTTAATCTTTATTCTGGGCTGATAAGTAGGTAGAGAAAATGATTTGTGTATTTACTAATCGGCTATATTCCTCATTACTTTTGACTCTTTACTCTTGTGTACTTCCTCACAGTTGAGATATTAATTTTTGTAGGTCTTTTGACATGGATGTATGGAAAATAATCATATTATCCCCTGAATCTCAATCTTTGATGAAAAAATTTTTGAAAGTTTAATAGATGTGAATTTGGGGTAGGTTTTATGCAAAAATAAAGAAATTGTTAAATAAGCATGTAATTTCTTCTTGGAGTTGCATGAAAATTTGTAGGTAGAGAATAATACAAGGTTTTATTATATGAAGGTAGGCGATCGTGTTCGCGTTAATAGTTCTGTTGTTGTTTATATTCATCCTGAACATAGAGGACAACCATTTGATCTTAAAGAGCAGGAAGGAGAAGTGATTAGTATTGTTAATGAATGGAAAGGCAGACCAGTTAGTGCTAATTTACCCATTCTTGTCCAATTTACAAAAAAACTTAAAGTTCATCTTAAGGAAGAGGAATTGGAAATAATCTCATAAATTAAGGTGAATACCAATGGGGTTTATGGGGCAGTGTCCCCATTAAATTCCCTATTTGATATAGCAGTCCGAATTTGAGTTATGTAGAAAATTTATTGAAATTAGGAAACCAAAGTAATAAGTACCTGGGCAAAATAACCAGTAGATTTTTGAATGTATGGAAGCATAAAGCAAAAATCGTAGAGAAAGGTATATATACAATTTATTTTGTCTACCTATTTAGTTTAAGACTTTTTATCTAACGGGAGTTTAGTAAAAAATACTTAAAAAAAATAGCATTAAAAGCTTATATAGTAATAGCTTGATATCAAATAAAGCTGTTTCTTGATACAGGGGATTTCATTTAAGTAAGGCACACCCGTGGCAGGCAAGATGCCTACTCTACTCTACTTCATTTCACAAAAGTTTTATTCTTAATCTTTGTACCTCATATACCTGGAATTTTATGCATTTCTAGATTTGAGCTATTTTTAGGTTTATTAATGTATTTCCTGTACCCCTATTGACTTTAAAGTCATTTTCGCTCTCAAAAATGTCAAAGTACCGCTAATTTAATGGATTTTTGACAAATAATTTTGCAGTGCTAAACTAGGTTTATTTATGGTTATTTAGGGTAAATTAGTTGTAAGAAAAAACCGAAAATATTGATGTCACTTCGCATTTTTTGTAGTTCTTTTTGGTGTTGTTCAGCTATGGCATAATACCACTGACAATAATTGTTAAAGTCTTCTCTATATTTTACCTCTTGATAAAATTCCTGGGTAGTTTGATAAACTTGACAAATTTCTGTAGCAGATGTGCTTGGTTCTGGAAAAATGTCTCTCAATTCTGGCTGCATCTAAAGTAAGTCCTATTATTGTTATTGAGGTATACAAATGTTTTGATTATACCAAGAGAATATTGATGTGAAGTTTCTCTTCTATTAGACATAGGCGTGAAAAAGATATATACTTTTTATAATAGTAGGGAACACTTAACTGGGAATAGGGAAAAGGTAAGATATTTTCAGAAAAAAGGCACGGAAAATGATGATTATTCCGAAATTTTACAACTATAGCTTATACGCCGTGTGCAACTTTTTCCAACCGACGAAATTTAGGGAGTTGTGAGAACCAGACTTTCCGCTCTTGACCCAGAAACGCTGATTATTCCGTAGAAAGTTGCACATC
>JAAUYL010079130.1_pt1 | contig 26530 bp, 33 predicted proteins | sample 7278011 | NCBI WGS metagenome assembly JAAUYL01 (sample SAMN14350225, study PRJNA611818) | marine sediment metagenome | isolation source: surface marine sediment (1.8m) | place: French Polynesia: Moorea | collected 2018-08
CTGAGTCTCATCTATGATTAAAATAGATGTATGAGTTCACGCTTGCTGAAAGTTCTGAAAGTTTTGTGGCGTGAAGTGGAAGGAAAGCAAAATGCTTTTAATGCTTTTTTTTCCCGGCAAGTCGGTGTCTTCTTACTTGGGGTACAAAAATACCGAAGCTCATCAAAGCTACACGCAAAAAATGTTTTCGCATTATTTGTTTAAAGCACCTACAGCTAACTCAGTTTCTTTTAATTGAATTTCAATTGCTTAATTCATGAGGCATAAAAGACGTATGAAATCTACATTTTTCTTTAAAAATTGTTTTAACAAATGAAAGTGGAAAGCGCAGTTCGAAGTAAAAACTATGTAGCATTGAATTCAATTCTTGCATGTAAAAGTATAACATGACAAGAAAGCTTAAGACTTTTTGCTTTTAAATATCTTCAGCTGGTTAAAGCGACGTGACTGTACACAAGCATGTTACCCGGCTTTCTGTTTGAAAAGACTATTTCCTCTCCTTGCCCACAGTTTGCTGTTGACAATAAAAGTGGAAAAGGTGGGTAAAACATCCCTGTTTCGCTGAAAAAATAAGAGTACACCGCATTGCAAGCTCGTACTCCTGCCCTAGTTTCTGAAGTCAGTCGGGGGTGAAAAAATCCCAGGCTGAAAACAGCTAAAATATTCTGACAAAAATGACCTTAATTAAAGGGAAAATACAAAGACGGTTCTGTGAAAAATCATGAAAAATGGCCGACTACAGAGCTATGTTTGAAGAGCAGAAGCTCTTGAACGAGGTAAGATTGCAATATTTTATGTTCCAATCTTCAGCTAAGTACTCATTCAAATCAATTTAAATTCAAATTTGCAGAGGAACCAGAGAAAAATCATAGAATTGGAGGCCAAACAGAGACTAATTGAGTCAAGCTATAGGAGTCTTAGACAACTAAAACAGGAACTGACTGCCGTAAACAAGGAGGCGCAGTTCCAGAATCAACAGATACATTCCTTCCTTTCAACCTTTGTACCAGACTACAAGCTACTGGCAGAACCACCCCCTGGCCACCATGATCCAAAAGTGTTTCCAGACAGGGAAGGGAAATTGTCACCAAAAAGCAAAAGAAAAGAACCAAAAGTACAAATTGTCGTGGACGACAAAGATGACAGTGACGACAATGATCAAGCCAGATTGCCAATGCCAAGCATATCATATGAATGGTCAGACAAGGAATCCAACGTTCTTGGCAGGGTTCCATCGTACTTACCCAGGCTTGGTAACTGATTATTAAACCATTTTTAATGAATTGATTATATTAGACTTTGTTTTCAGGATACACAACTTATGTTGGATCAAGCTTAAGGTATGGTGGATCATCAAGGATCAAGCCTGATGAGGAACTCAAGTTGACATTGCAATTTGAAACAGCCTCAAGTGAATTGCCGACCAAATTGCATCTGGAACTGAGGGATGAGTCTGGCAATACAGTCTTCACAAAGCGTCAGAACATCTACTATGTCAAGCTTCAAGAGAAGCTGGCAACCCTGGATTGCGATAAGGACTATGTTTTGAAAGTGACTTCAATCCAGGATGATTTGAAAACCAATGAAGAGGTTGTGATCCATAACAAACAATTCTGTGATGGGCAAAAACAAGGTGAGATTATGATTTTATGGCATCAATATCATGGGTTTAGATTGCATGTTTAATTTAATTGCAGTGGCCCAACCGGTTAAACCTAAACAAGATGATGAGGTCAGGAAAATTGTGATAAAACAGCCAACCATTGAGGAAGTGCCTGTCGTGCCCGTGGAGACTGCTCCGGGATTGAACAAGTTTAAACTCGCAGACATCCAGGGACATCAAGAAGTGGCCAAGGTGTGCCTGCATTCGTGTGATTCAGATCCTGACAATGGCCTAAGGGCCAAGAAAGTCAGGCGACCAGTGATTCTTTGTAACAAGGAGGAACCGGAAGCTAGCAAGACAATTCCCAAGCAAGTTGTCCTCAAGAAGGTCCTGCCAGAGTTGGCATGCACCCGCTGGCATCATGGATTCCGACACTATCAGGCACGATACACTCGTGTCAGTGTCATGAAGTTGGAGTTGCACTACAATGAAGACCTTCATGACCTCCTGGCTCCCAGAGAACTTTGCCTGGAACTGACTGTCAGTAGTCCTGGCATGATGCCAGACACTGGCATGCCACCATGTCAACTGACTGGCAAGGTGATCGCCCATAAGTGCTTTGCAGAGTTTGTCATGTTTCAGGAAATCCCGATCCAGGCTCAGTTTGCACTCAGGGCCTATCCATGCCAGGATGTGTCAGATCTGGAGCAGTTCACCCTGAAACTTGGACAAATTCAGCTGAACAACTGGATAACACATGACTTCAAATGATAGACGTACCATGGACAAAAAGTGATCATCAATAAATACCGTGTTTCATATTATTGTACTCTTTTGGTTGCTCTTCTTCATAACACGTAAACAAACATTTACAAATGATAGTCAAGGTCATGTCCTCGTTAGCTTGAGATTTTTTGGCATCCAATCGGGACGTGGCTAAGGAAAAGTTTTATTTGGCGTCCAGTCGATCCCACTCTGCAAAGGACCCAGCTGCAACAGAAGAAAGACATCGGACATTGTCCATTGTCAATGACAGGATCCTAATTACCTTCTTTCTTGGTTGTGGACGTGAGTTGAGTCCCAGACAGTGATGGTAAAGACACATCTAGCTTTGTTTCCATCGGCATCAGCTGCTTGATAAAGCACATCATGCCTTCCGGCTTTCATCCTGTATCCAGGCAATTTGGAGGCCATGACATGAGTGATCTTGACATTGTCAGCGAAAATCGGTTCTTCCCAGAAAATCTCCCGGTCAATTTGGCCGTCTTCCAAGTAGACATCAAAGTCATTGGGACAATTGTAAACCCTGCAAATGACAATAGACAGTCAGGTTCTTTTGTTTCTATGTAATCAAATCATCTTACCTGGGAGGAATGACGTCCCTGACATGGATTGTGAATGAGCAGCTGGCAATCTCGTCAGTGGCTGGACTCGCGGCAGTGAAGGTCACCAATGTTTTACCCAAGCCCAGCTCTGCTTCCAAGCTTTTAGCCCATGGCGGATAAGACCTGACAAAGTCATACCAGTTGACATTTGTCTTTGGCTGAGGAATCCTCACAAAGACAGTCGGCGCTGACATGTTGGCAGTGATAGTGGGTAGGTCCTTTGTAATGTCAGGTGGGCAGTAGATGAATGGAGCAGGGAAGGAAGGCCGCCTGGCATAGGGTGACCTGTCCAAACCGGAAGTGGTTGGAACAGGAATCCAGGTGGGTGTGGCAGTGGTTGTAGGCGTGGCAGTGGTTGTAGATCTTAAAGATACTAATGGCGGAGGAGGGGTTGAGGGGTGTGGAGAGGTTGATTTTGCCCTTGGAATGGCGGTGGCAAACCAGGGAGTGGTGCTGGGCCATGGTGGTCTTGTGGTTGTAGTGGTCAATGTCGTAGTGGTTGTTGTGGTTTCTAATGTTGGAACAGCAATTGTGGACAGGGGTGGAGGCGGGGCAGTGGAAGCTTGGTTCTTATTCTTCCTTAGTTTCCTCCGTTCCTTCTTGTCCTTTTTGTCTTTGCTTTTCTTCCTCTTTTTCCTCTTTCTTGGAACACATTTTGATGGACCACCCTTCTGCTTCCAAAATCCAGATTTGAGACACTTGGACACCTTGGTTCCAACAAGCTTAAAGTTTTCTGGATCTTCACAGGAAAAGTGGCACTTCTGCTTGACCAAACTTTTTTCCAGTCCACAGGATTCAGGTTCCACTACAACACCTGAAAGCAAAACTTCTTTACCTAAGTAATTTGTTCAATGCTTCGACTATTTCAAGATCCTTACCTTGTTCCAGTGATGTGAGCATTGGACAGGTGATCAAGGTGCATGTGATGTCGTGACCCATCCAGTTGCCATCCTTCTTGCACCTCTTTCTCAATTTACCTTGAGTCTTGTACCCCTCCAAGCATTTTCCTTTGACCAGGGTGCCTCTTGGGTGGAGACCAAGAGTGTTATTGAAATCATTGGAGTATTCAATCATCAGACCATTTGCATCTGAGATGTCAAGAGAAGGACAACCATGAGGTCTGGGCTTTTTCTTCCGTTTTCTCTTGTTCTTTTTGTCCTTTTTCTTCTTGAACTTCTTGGCAACCGTCCCTTTGTCAACAACTACCTCATTGGTAGCCTCTGGCTCAGGCTCGATTTCCAGGCATTCAACCTACACATTTTGATGACGTTAAGCGTTTGAGAAATGTTTGTCATTGTGAAGTTACCTGGTTTTGCGGGTTCAATTTGTATCCTGGTGGGCAGAGACAGGTCCCCGCTTGATCACAAGAGTGACTGCAATCTTGCGGACATTCTGGTCTGCAAGTTCCGTTGTCAGACATCCTGGATCCCTGGGGGCACTGGCAGCGATAAGACCCTTCTGTGTTAATGCATTCCTGCGAATCATTACAAGCGCTCCTGCCATGCTCCTGACACTCGTCCAGGTCCTGACATTCCGCCGCATTGTCAGGATTGGGGACGTAGCCAGAATGGCAGTGGCACCTGTAGGATCCAGGTGTGTTTTCACACTTGTGACCACATGGATTGTCCAGACATTCATCAAGGTCATCATGACACTTGTCACCAGTGTATCCAGGCGTGCATTGGCACTGGTATCCAGCACCTAAGGAAATGGAAAGACAATGCAATCCAACAGATTATAAGAAGCTGACTTATAGAAGTACTTACCTTGTGGAACACAAGTTCCGTATTTTCCGCAAGCATTGGGTGGACACCGGACTTTTCGACATCTCTTCCTCGATTTGTCATAGAACCTGTTGACACCCTTGCATTGGCAGTCATAGGAGCCTGCTGAGTTGATACACCTGGCTCTTTTGCCGCAGGTGCCTGGATCATCCTGACATTCGTCAATGTCAACGCAGGTTCCATCAATGAACTGGTATCCCGGCAAACATTGGCACTGGTAGCTTCCAGGTGTATTTAAGCAAGTTCCGACAGTCCCACATAAATTGCCCTGAAACAACCAATTTTCAATCATTCTCAATTACTTTGAACGTGACTTACTTCCAGACATTCGTCAATGTCAATGCATTCATCATAGGTGTTCAAAGTGAACCCGGACTGACACTGGCATTCATAGCTTCCTTCAACGTTGATGCAGGTTGCCTCTGAACTGCAGGTGTAATCATCGCGACATTCGTCGATGTCTACGCATGTCTCACCGTTGAATTCGTAACCGTCTGAGCATTGACATTCAAAACCAGGGTCCAGATTGATGCAATGTCCATTGTCACCACATTTTTCACTGAAGAAGCAAAGTTGTCAGTGACTGTCATATTGGCATTGACATCTTTAGCTTACCTGTCTGCATGACACTCGTCAATGTCGACGCATGTCTCAGCATAGGTGTCGTATTCTAATCCTGGCTGACAGTGGGCAGCAGTCTCCTCCATCATATCCACACTGGTTTCCTCCTCGGGCGAGGTAGAATCGTCATCATCTTTCCTCTCCTCGACACAGGTTTTCCAGTCAACGTCAAGCTTCCAGCCATTTGGACACATGCAAAACGATTGTCCATAGCTGGTGTGACATTCGTGACTACATCCACCATTATTCTCTTCGCAAAGATCGATTTCAGTGCAGGTTTTGTTGTCAGCTGCCAGTCTAGTCCCGATTAATCCCTGATGAAAAATGCTTTAAATAAATAGTGAATGTCAGGGATTGTCAGTCCTTGGCATTTACCTGACATGAACACTCGTAGGTTCCTTCCAGATTGAAGCAAGTGTCTTGGCAGGGGCCATGTCCATTGTTGGCAATACATTCGTTGATGTCAACGCATCTGTGACCATCGGGAGTGTACCCAGGAGGGCATTCACCTAAAGACAAAAGATTTTAATGTGAAGTCAAGTCTAATTGATGCCAAATTACAAGTGTAGGTCCCAGGTTTGTTGATGCAATTGTATTCGCATCCGGCCTTGTTGTTGAGACATTCATCAATGTCAACACAGGTTGTTACATCTTCCAGCTCGTATCCTGAAACAACATCATTATGGACTTTTTATGGAACCTCATAAAAAGCAATAATTCCGAGTAAGTACCTTCATAACACGTGCAGGTGGGCTCATCCTGTATAATCCTGCAAGTATGCTCGCATCCATGATCGGTAAGGCATTCTTCATACGGATCCTCCGTATTATAATTGTCTGATTTGTCATCAGTGACCATGTCATAGTCATGATCAGGATCCAGTTCGCAGTAGGGCTCGACTCCCATCCAACCTTCCTGTTGACAAAACATGTGACCCTGACTGGTGTCACTCATCTTGTACCCTGGGTCGCAATCGTAGATGATCTCATGATAATGGTCTCCAGGCATGAGGACGTTCTCGGTGGTCAAGTACTCCTTGACAAATCCGTGGTCGATTTTCGGCGGGACAATCCGCTCCGGATCGCACGTCGTGTCCAAAACCCTGAGGTCAACAAAGTGCTTCTTGTAAAAGTCCGACAGAATCTCATAGTTTCTGTAGAGCAGTTCCGTCTCATCTTCTGTTGAGCCCGTGTTTTGGTCTTCCTCCTCTTCTTCTGGTTCTTCTTCGTATTCATCAGTGTAATCCTCATCGTATTCTTCATAATCATCAGGATCATCAGTATTTTCTTCTTCGGTGTCTTCCACTATTTCCGGTTCTTCTCCATGGTTTAATTCATTGTTGTCACCACCAGGCTCTGGGTGGTTTTCCGGTACATTGCCAACATTTTCCACCTCAACTTCTGCCTCTTCCTCACCCTTTTCTTCGAGCACCTCTACAGTTTCAGGTTCTTCTTCGATTTCCTGTATAGTTTCATCTTCATATTCGGTTGATTCAGGCTCAACTGAGGACGAGGGGGAAGACACTTCCGGCGGAATGACTTCCGGTTTCGGTGACGCATTGGTTGGCTCCGGATCATCTTCATAGTCTTGTCCGGATTTCTCGTAGTCATAATCATAATAGGACCCGTACTCTTCTCCTTCCCCATTGACATCTCCCTCCTCATCTTCGTAGTCGTAGTCACCATCGTAGTCGTATTGAGCATAGTCATAGTCTCCAGGATTGGCAGTTTCATACACACCAGTCTCACTCACATCCTCCTTGTCATCAAGGAGAATGATCTCATTCTTGCCACCTTCATTGGCAGTTGGGTCGTCGCCTTGGACTTGGAACAATAAGCTCTGTGGATGAGATACCAGGGTGTCGCTAAGAGTTGATGCCTTCCTTAAGCATAGGTGGACTTGTCTTGACCGGTAGGATCTTGAGCACTTGACCAGCACTGAGCTGGCTCCTTTCCTGGTATGGAAACCAGGATCACAGGTGACCCTGACAAGACTACTATGGTGTCTTCTAGCTGTCCTCGAAACTTGTCCATTGGGCACTTGGAACCAGCATTGTCCGACTGCAGTCTTTGTCCTTGTCCTGGCACTGACCGTGTCAATGTTGGATGTGACCAGGGTGGTCAACAGGCCAACGGCTAGAATTTTATGAACCTGCATAGTTCATAGCTCAGCAATCAAGTCACTTGAAATTCGTCCTCTTCTTTCATAATGTAATCTACGAGAAAAATCTTATGGTAAGTAATGAATACAACCCCTGTCCTCGCTTAAAAAGAAACTGCATGACATGAGCCCAGCTGGACTTTTTAACTTTTTTGCAAGCATAGCTTAACAGGCACCAAATATAGTAAACAACAAAAGATCTTAAAATTCCCTGAAAACTTTTTTACCTGAGGATACCAAAATCAAAATGCTTTAGATTTCTGGTTAAAACCAGGATTTTAATGGAAAACCCAGTTTACTTATTACACATACGAGTCGTAGTCATCTGGTTAGAAATATGTAAATAGGAATAAATAATTATTGATAGATGACCACAGAATTAAAGGAGAGCTTGAAAAAATGCTCTACGTGCTCTATGAAATGAATATACGTGGTAGAAAAGTATGATGTGGTGACTACCAAATTGGGTAAGTACATTTATAAGCACCTGGCCTCATTATGCATGCATAAATTCAAAAATATGATATCTCGGCCAATTTTCTAATAGCCCGCAAAGAGAGAAAAACACCCCTTAAAATGGAATCTTTTATCCGACCCAAGAAATTCTCGGCAAAATAGAAACTTTGTATTTCTCTAAATTAAGCCAATTAACCTATTTTACTCGTACATAGCCATTCTTTGGGCGTGATCCCCCCTTTTTCAATTTCAGTGTTTTAGAGGAAAAGATGGACCAGTTGAATTTGCAACACCTGCGAGAGAAAATCTGGTTGGCAATTTTTTTCCGCCCCAAAAATGTCCAAAAATGGGCTCTTGGTTTACAGTGGACTTTTAGGGGCAGTAAAATTCCAAATAATTGACTGAAAAATACTGGTCCATATTCAGTCTCTTGTGTATTTGAATGGAATTTTTAAGTCCATGCGGGGATCACAAAAGGAAGTCAATAAAAAATCCATATAGCTCGCCAATATTCTTTTTGCCTTTATTTTTTTTTTTGAGAATTACCACTCACTGTTCAATGCGATTTGTTGGTGGAGTTGAAATGTATCTACTAGAAGGTGTGAAACTGACTAATTTTGTTTTGACTGGTGTGCGCTTCGAGCAAACTGATGCACAAAACTTACACGGCTCAGACGAACGAGAAGGAGGAGGGGAAAAATTTCCTGAAACAAGCCGGGTAAAGCGCGTTTTCTTGAAAGCTTGAGCTATGAAAATGTAGAGTTTGGAGAAGCTTGAGCTCAAACTTGAGCATGTTTAAAAGTGGTTGAGACTGAGCAGATCTCGAAATCTCGAATCACGAAAAAACGCCGGAAGGGAGAGCAGAGACGTAACAAGTCGTTTCAAATGTTTCCACATGGAGTAAATCTAGAACATAGATTTATTTTTAAGCTACACTTATTAGTTCAACACCTGAGAATTTATGGGTGACATTTAAAAAAATGCTTGCTTGCGTGCAATAGGATGATATATTTATCTAGACACATATCACTGCCCTAGAGCTCAATGAGGAAATAGTGCTTTTTTAATTCTGACGACGAGATTAGAGCTGTCACTGACAATGTCGCAATCATGACAACCAGTTGCATGGAAATAAATGGGGCCACTGTCACTTCCGGTTCCTGAGTGTCCCCAGCCATGAGCATGTTTCTCAGAGCCAATAGAAGTTGGAACATGACTTCAATGGCAAACATGACAACCTGGGTTGACAGTGCCACCGTGTTGCCTTTCATCCTTTGGTTGACCACTTCCGGTTTTAGTTTGCCAACCATTCGTCTGTCGAAAGTATATCGATCCAAGAAGATTGACACGTAGCAAAGAAGTTCCAGGAGATTGGCTGCCATGAGCAGCATTATTCCCGCGAACTGTGTTAGTCGACTGCCATGATGTTGTTCATCCACGATGCCACGATAAGTGTTGAAGATCTCAGCCATTTCTTTATGGCGACAACGGCAAAATTCCAACTGGGGAGCAAATGTCTTCTTGCTAACAAGTCTCAGACCCGTTACCAGAAGCACTACTAGCACGGACCAGTTTAGAAGAGTCAGGAGCTTTGCCAAGCTTTTGACTCCGAGTTTCTCGATGGCCAATCGGGTAAATTTGAGTGTGATCAGTCGATAAAGGACTATGGTGAGTCCTCCTAGGGTTTGGTTCAGGATGATGGTCAGGAAGGCAGCGTATTCTATGTAGCAAGCCCATTCTGTCTGGAAAATGTCATTGACAGATGTTCCAATGGAATATTGGATTATCTTGGATCCACAGTACACTGTCATTCCGGTCAGTTGGGTGGTCTATTTTTTTTGCAATTCTTTTAATTGTCTTTCAAGATTAGGGGTACAATTGTTTTTACCTGGTCTATGATATTTAGCCAAGTTATTGGCCTCCCCTCCGGAGCAAAGTTGAATCCATGTTTAATGGACAGGAACTTGCAAACGATGGTAGTTAATCCACAACCAAAATACAATGGAACAACAATCCATGGATCCATGTAATCGCTGGCATTGTTGTCCACCTTAGCCATGGTCACATTTTCTACGTTTTCCATGTTGAACTTTGAACAGTGCACTGAAATCCCGATCCGTAATATTGGGCCCCAAATCCAAAACCCAAAATATAATCCCTGACGTTGGAGTGACATTACAAATATGCCACTTCAAAAGTTACAAGTAGACAAAACACTCTGTTAAAAACATTGTTGTAACAAGGAGATAATTGGATAGCTTAAACAGCTTGTATAATTTTTGGGTTTCCTTCATCTGCGTATAATAGTTTTTTAAGTTGCGTAAAAGAATCTGAATCAGAGTTTGTATCTCGTGTTAACAATTCGAAATTCACCCCCTTTTTGCCTGCTACAAGATTTTCTGCCTTAGCATTAATGGGGATACCTCTCCTCACCTCAAATATTCTTTCTTTTTTCAGCCTCTGCTTTTTGTATCTAAATGTACTTATCCACAGCAATCGCATCATCCTCCCCTCATCCCAACTTGAACAGCAAAATCTTTTCTCACTTACACCCCTTTCAGCACAAAGAAAAATAAGATCTACACAGACAAATTACATAAAGCAATGTTTCTATCCTCTAGTGACTATTAATGACAGAATTAGTAGATATAGTATTAGGTTAATTTGTGCTTGACAGTCTTAAAATATTCCCTGTCTTGTCCATCAGTGCAAGTTGAGGTACCATCAGATCTCTTGTACCACCACTCGTGAGCATCTTCTATGGTTTTAACCGGTTCAGAAGCATTGTGAAGCTTTTGGCACAGCTTGCAAAAACTGTTCCTACAATTTATTATAATGATGGCATTTAAATATATGATGACCATATGCGACAAAAACTTACAATGTGTAAATGACATGATCGTCCTTCCATTTGAAGTATTCCAGGTACTTTTCCTAGAATAATACATTACAATCTTGACATGGGGTAATTACAGATGATTAAATATTTAATTACGGTATTCTGATTCAGCGATTTGAGGTGACCTGCTAATTGAGCAACCGATTTGAAATCATTGACGTCAATGTAGGATTTTGGAGGAGCTATCGATTTGTAATCAGCGCCTCCCATGACAATTGGTACCACAGGATACAAAAGTGCCTAAAAGTAGATAATTGGACAAGTCTCTACCTTCAGATATTGAATTTATTAAAAGTACATTACCTTGTAAAATTTTTCCGTAACATAATCGTCACAGATGCTGTTCTCAAAGGACAAGTAGAATTTGTGACTTGTGCTGAGGTTTCTAAAACAAACGTCTCCTCCAGATTTAGTACAGGGTTTTTCTCCACACTTGCCCAAAATGTCCAAGTCGATATATTTTTTCAACGTTGCTGCATAGTCCTCCCGCTTAATTGACGTATTACAATGGGAGACCAGCCAAAAAGCCGTGCCTTCCTTGTGAGATCTGACATTGATCTAAAATTATTCTATGACACTTAGAAACTTAGAAATTCGAAAACCGTACAATATTTCAGTCCTTTTTGGGATTGGAAGTCTCCTTTTCCTCAAGGTTTTGTCAAAGACTAGCTCATCTTTATGCTTGATGATGAAGCCATATGGATAGTAAATATCACTGTTTTTCCTGTAGCTCCATGTCCAGTTGAAGAAATTCCTTCACATGTATTTAAGGGAAAAAAGGCTTAATTTAATAAATCAGGATATTAAAAGTCAGTAAATAATCGTACTTGGGAATGTTTTCGTTAACAAATGGTCGAGTCATATCTGGTCTTGGAGATTCGTGTAGTCTCATTACGTATCTTTGTCTTGGACTCCGTTTTGTTAAAGTCTTGAGCAGATCTTCTAATTTCTATAGGTTTAGTCATTAACTCAATAAATCGCTAATTAATTAGACGCAGCCACTTACTGATGTTTCTTTATATGCTTCTATATTTACGACAACAGCATCGAACTGGTCAATGTTTCCCGGTCCATGATGGTTTGGATCCGCAGTTACATAGCAGTCATTGCAATTCGTACACTTACATTCTAAAAAGTTACACCATTTATAATTATAAAATGACATTTAAAATTGTTCTGACCTCTAAATGGCCAAAGGCCACCTTTTTCTTTGAAACCAACAAAATAGATTGTTTTGGTGGTATTTTCTACATTTTCCAAGTCATAGTCCTGACTCTCGGCTGACAAAATAAAGGGCTCCTGGGATTCCTGCTCAAGTCCAGGAATAGAATCCTCAACCTCGACTTGTTGGGGTATTGGTGCCTTTAATACACGAAACACTTTTGGTCTAAATTCTGCCAAGAATTTGAGATCCAAGGTAATGTTCACATAATAAGAGAGTATCAGGCAAATTGCAAATAACGTCAACAAGTTCGTTACCATTTTTGCCATTTTTTCACATTTGTTTTCTATTTTCGTCATAATATGCTGCTGGTAAAAATTGTTGCTCTCTCGTATCTCATGCTTTTCTAAAAACTAAATCCGATATGCAAAAAAAAAGATTTTAGCAGGTGTATTTTGGTCAAAACTGTACACATTTTTTTCGTGTGTTTTATCATGATATTCCATTTTCTTGTTAAGTTGTTGTGTAGTGATTTGTTGCGATATCAAAATTCGTATAACTTATCTTCGAGGCTCACAGTTGGATTTAATTTCACCCCCTCGGAAGGGAAAAAAATACTAAAGATCAATTTAAATCTACATTTCAAAATCCATTCCGTCTGTAGAGGAGTAAGGTGCCTGACCTCTTAATTGAACTCGACTCTAGGCTATAGATTTCTCGAGTTTACTCAATCTCAGCGGGGAAAAAACCTCCGCAACTCCTGAAAGGCAACGCCAAATATGGTGGGGATTGGCGCAAAATCCTTTAAAATGCACCAGTCGTCTCGTGCTTTATTGTATAATTTTAAAGGGCTTTGATGTCAGGGTTCCTCTATAAAAAATTGCAAATTTCGGTTCTCATCTTGGGGGCTGAATTTACTGATCGTTTCGGGGGATGTGAAAAATGTATTTTGAAAATCAAAGAAATGCCAGCGTCATTTGTCAAAACATGCGTCAATGTACATGGGAAACTCAGGTTTACTAAAGGTAATATTTTCTGTCCATGTGTATGTAAATAAGTATGACCATATAAACAAAGAGCTAACGCAAATCGCCCATATTTTTCGTCGGATTTTCTCCTCTCGCAGCTTGAAAATTCGAAAATGCCCCCAGGCCTTCATGTAAGAATGTACTCGGGTATCCAAATGCTCTACGCGTGACGCTGAAATTTGCATCAATTTATTTGGACTCTTTCTCAAACGAAAATGTTTAGAATTATTATTTTATATATTTTTTCTGAAATCAGATTCTCAATCATTGGTATGTTAAGTAAGTATAAAATTATTGTTGTTGTTGAAGCTGTCTTGTGTGTCTTATTTTTCTTCGATTGGTTCTTATCACAACACGGTTTAATTTTACATTTGATTTTCTTTTCTCTACATTTCAGGGAATTCCGGTTTTCAGACCTCCTCGACAATGCTGCCGGTCAAGGATTGCTGATCCTCCATGATGTCCAAGGCATCAAAGTTGTAAAACGAAGCATGCAATCCGATGAAGAAGAACGAAGCACCAATCACCCAGAAAACGGCTGCGCCTGTTAGAACGCATAAATATTTAATTGATAATTACATTTTAATTACTGGATTAGGTAGATAATTACCTCCTCCGACGAGTAGAAACAGGGGAATGGAGAGAACAGCGACTCCTGCATATTGCTGAGCCAGAGTTATCTCCCGTCCGCCAAGGAACACCTTTCGCTCAGCCTATGATTTCAAATAATTAAAAGATTAATTATGTTTTAATTACACCAATTAACTACTTACGTTTCTCGACGATAAGTAGTAGCAGGCACCTCCCAGGATGGCCATGGCAATCAGGAGCAAGGGCGACGTGATTAAGCAGTAAACGAAGAGGATGATAAAGACAAACACCTACAATTAAAGAGCTACAGAAACAGTTGCGACCATTTTTCAATTGAGTTTACGTAGTTTGACTGGAAATGCTCGACGTTTTTGTAGAGCCGTTTGGTCCATCGTGGAATGCTTTGGGGAACGTCAAAGTTGGTCGTCTTGACGAAGCTTCCCCAGGGCCGGATCTCTTCTCTTCGCTTGGCAAACCAATCCCTAAAAAATTGTGTTTTGATTGTTATCGAAATACGGCAGGTGTTTTGCAACTGCAACGCAAGTGCATTTTTATGCTTCTTTTCTTACCTCAGGATCGGGTTGGACAGATTCATGTTGACCGGGAGATTCATTTTCCCAAGTGATTCTTTGAAAAGTTCTTCGGGCGATTTTGCGGTCGACGACGAGGACGTCGCCGGAGTCGGTTCAAAGTCGTTCAAATCAATAAATTCAGAGTCGGCCTTCTTAGAAGTGTTCATGACAGAGGATTCGGATTGCTCTTGCTTTTGCTCTTGTTCAGCTTCTGGAATTTCCAGGATCTGTTCACCAGATGGCTCCTTCGGATCTTCGGAAGCTTTACCGTGATGGACTGTGGGCAAATCCAGCTTGGCTTCGATCAGGAATTGCGTTGTTTTAGGGACTCTATAAAGCTGTTGTTGCTTTCCAATCTGAATCTCTCTGTCTGACTCTGCACTGCACAGGTGTTTTCAACCTTTTCACGATTTTAACTTTGAAACGTCATTTTTTCAACATTTCATTTTCTGTTTCCTCGCTACGGTTGTTTTTGTAGGTGACGTTTACTTGTTTTCTAGAAAGTAAAAGCGGCGCGCGCTATCGCAAAAAGGAACAAGCACTTCAAACAGAGAAACTGTCAGTTAACGCGTAGTTGGAAAAGGCGGGAAATTCAAACGTATTTAACGGCAAGACTCGCAGATTTTCCTCTATTTGCAAACATTTAATGAATATTTTTTGGTCATTAAAGATGGACATCGCTGAACGCAATCACGGATTTGCTTATGTTGTCGTCTTCTGTACAAGCCATCAGGAATTCTTCCAATGAAACCAGTCCATCGCCATTCAGGTCCATTTTCTAAATAATAGAATATGATTGATAAATTAAATTAATGAGGTCATTTATTTTACCTGAAACATTTGATCAACGCGGCGATTGACGATGACTTCGTCCGACTGAGGATCGGAAGTTTTTCCCATCAAATCAAACACAGATGCCACGACATCTTCCATTTCTTGCCTGGATAAAATGAAAGAATTTTACGTTTGAAGTAGGAGAATACTGTTATATTTTTTTGGAAAGAGTTTGAACAATAACATAAAAAATGAGCTTAAACATATTAAACAGTTCAGCGCTTGATAAAATGAATATTTAATTCTCTCCAGTCTCCTTGCTCTAGGCAAGTAATTTTTCAACGCTTTAAACTTTTCAGTAAAAGAAAACTAAAAGTACCTTGACCAAATAACACGTGACTGAAGTCAGTTAAACTTAATGTAAACAAAACTTAGGAAATAGTAGCAGCATTACGCATACCTTGATATGTAACCGTTCCTGTCTTGATCGTAGAGAGAGAACATCCATCTCAATTTCTCCTCCAGCGTGCCCCTGACAAGCACCGACAAGCCAATAACAAAATCCTGAAAAATCGCGAAAGTGCGCATGAATAAACAAGTTTTCGACGTGTTCAGACTTGTTCCCATACGGTCCTTGGTCTGCATAGTTTGACAGCAGTCCACAGAAGTAGGGGGAGTTTAATGCAATTTTAAATAGGGAAAGGACCAGCCAGATTTTTTTTCTCGGAACGATTCAGTTCTTGACATCTAAAATCTCGTACATCATGGTTTCTCGGACTGCATTTTATTTGAATAGTTTAGTTTCTGTCTTTTTTCTAAAAATATTCTGTAACTGAAATGTTGCCGTCATAAAATCACAAGAGGCCGGAACCGAAACCAAACCCGATAAGGAGAGAGAAAAGGAGGAGTGAAGATAATGCACCATACTCATAACGTTACTAACTGAAAGGTTGCGCGAATGACAATAGCCTATTGTTGCGTAGAAAATTGGCCGGAAGGAAGCTTGCACATGCCACAAATGTAGAGAGTAGTTTTATTTATGTGTCCCTACCATCTGAGAGGTATTTTACTCAAGAAAATTAAGAGTATAAGTCCTCTCAAATTGATTGATGTTTTCGACAATGCAATTGCCTATAGGACACGGAAGACCACTTAGCTTATTAAGTTTATGTGGTGCACTTTAATGTAAATAAGTAAGTGGTATGCTTTCACAATAAATTCCAGTTGATTTCTAAATAGAAGAGAAGGATTTGTTTTAGATCGGAAGGGAATTCCAATTTCCTAGGCTTTAACTGACAGACGGACGCTCGCATTTACAGTTGTGTGCCATGCCATTGTCATGTATAAATATTAGGAAGAGGGCTTAATTAATTAAGTAGGTAATTAATTGGTTACCTCGAAGGTAATTATGCCTGTATCCTCGTGGTCCAGCGTTGAGAAAATGTAATGCGAGTAGTTGTAAGTGGCTATACAAGAAGTGCATTCGAGTAATTAATTGAAAAACGTAGAAATATCTAATATAATACATAGGTAGGTATATTTTGTTATACTTACGAGTAGAGGTTTGCAGTTCCTTCTTTTCCTTTTTTGATAGTTTCATGTTGATTGGTCGGTAGGAATATTTTATTTTGCCACTCGAATCCTCCCACAGAAACGGAGCTAAAAGTACTCGTATTATGTTTGGTAAGCCTTTCAATGTCAACTTTTGAGCTTATTATATGATAACTTTTTGCCATCATCAAAAGTTGTACCCAACTTTTATAGATCACACTGCCTTCTAGTTTTTATGACAATATGACACTTGCCTTCGGCTACCCTAGAGGGACCGGTGGGCTTTAGGAGGTCAACATAAATATTTAGGACTGCGCGAAAATTCCAGGAACTCGTCTTGTCAGGGAACTTTTTTTGGAGAGCCAGATAGGTTCTCTTTCAAAAGCAAACTTTTCTGATCATTGTTTACTTAACCAGATAGGTCTTATATGTAGGTGGATGCGGGCAAAAAAGGGACAAAAAAATCTGACACTGATATTGTACAAGATGTTCTAGAAAATCCAATTTTCAATCCGGCATGTACTACTTAAAAACGAGGAAAACATGTTTGTTGAATAAGTTCTTGAAAGGATTTTTCAAAGAAACCTGGTGTAGTATGGAGAAAACATACATATCGAAATAGTTTACTGAATAGAGATTCTTAAAAAGTGAGGTAACATTACCTCCCAGGGGAAAGAATCGCGAGTAGATGCCATTGAAGGTTTCCTCGGTAATCAAACCAGTTGGACACTCGGTTTTAAAGCCTCGATAGATACGTTTCATTTCTCCAACGCTGAAGCTAGAAAGTAAACAAAAGCGGAAGCAAATCTTATTATAAGGGTACATGGATACCAATCGTTTATTAGGACACATGTAGAAAAAAGACCAAAGTAAGTATATGTTACTACCCAGAAAAATGCATGGGAAAAGGTTGTGCTTCTGTAAATAGCCTGTAGACATGAATAGGACATTTGAGAAAGCTATAAATCTTTTGCATCTGCTCCAGACATATTTATAAGGAAATTACACTCTGCTTCTGCTTTTTAAGGATGAACCCAGTTGTTTTTATTGAGGCGAAGGCACAGACAGGCAACCGTCTTGTGTCGATATTTACTTACCCAGTAACTTGACAGAGCAGGTTCATGTCATCCGGCCTGTAGCGATGCGGAAGCTCGATCTCTTCAATTGCCGGTTCTGAAATTCAGGAAATTGCTCTGAGAAAATTCCGGTCGGAAATGTTTGGATGTAGGTTACATAAAAGGCTCAACCCGATTGATAAATAGAAAGTAGATATATTAGGAGGAGGGTTTAGTATTTAGGTACAGGGACATCAAGTTACCCTCGGAAGTAGATATTTTTTACACGATAATTCCCACAACTTTTGTTTCAAACAAAACGTCAATGATTTTTAGGGAAAGCCTTGAGATAAACAGTCCTGTCAACAACTTTTCAATGGAGAAAAAAGTTTGATTTTCCATTCACTCAGCTTTTTTCCACGGAAAAATCCCTGAGTTTCACCTTCTTTATTTTAGAGCAAGACATCAAAAACTTTAAGTGGAATATTTTTCCCAAAAGAATATACAGTTACAAACAGAGGAAACATGTTCAAGCTTCAGGTTCAAGTATTTACTTTTAGTTGTTGGGTGTTTTCATATGGTAAGTATTTATCCGTTGTTAGGAGTTATACATGGAAAGGGCCTCGTACATTTAAAACACACGGTGTTGCCAGATTGGAGGCATTTCAGGGAAACCAGAAATGGTGGCATTTTGGCTTTTTGCACCGAAATTATGTGGCTATTTTCTGGGTGGGTAACAGCCAGTATCAAAGTAGAGAGGGAAGGCAGGGGATATGGTTATGACAAGTACTTGTTTTTTGTTAGGAGTCATTTTTTACCTCCCAAAAGTGAAACCAAATTGATGCCTAGAAATAAATGTTGGTTGGTTTTTATCTAGTGTTGTTGTGAAAAAAATAAACTAAGTAGCCGCTTGAGGAGAAACTTGGGTGGAATACAAAATCGTTATTTGATCTACAAAGACATCAACAACATTCGGCCTGCATACTTGATGTTCCAGCCCAAACAATTTCACTTCGAGTGTTTGCACTTGCACCAAGACATTTCCAATATGCAAGTAGCATTGCATTGAAAAAACAAAACACTTACCATTTCCGGTCATAACCCCAGTCCAGGTCTGCTTCAGATACCTCCATAGCCTGTCAAACAGGGGTCCACGTTTCTGGGGTTTGTTCTGATTTTGGCTGGATCCTTCTGGATCAGCTTTGGACTCGTCAAAGTTGTCAAAGACATTGTCAGAGTCATTGGCTTCGTCACCGATTGTATCCTGAGTTTTCAGCAGATATCCCTAAGAAATAGCGATTAAAGATAGTACTCGTAGCTATCATCATGTAAAAACTCTTACCTGTAGGGTGGCTTCATCAGTGTGACCAGATCTGGAGTTTTTCTGCCGGTAATTCGCCGACCTCTTGGCCAAAAGCGCCCTTTTTCCCGCTGCGGTGTCTTCGTCGAAGCAGTCCTCAGATTTGCACAGTGGTGGACGTTGCCTTGCCACCCTGGTTGGTTTTGATTCGTGCATCCTGAAATCGCTAGACTTGTCAAAAGAGACACTGTGGGCAAACATGTTCAAGCTTGTTCAGATGCTAATCAAAGTGATAAAGAGGGGGTCCTGCTCAAACAAAAAGATATGAAAATGTGGACCATAAAGTGACGTGGTTTGCACAAAAAAATATTGCACACTTCTTTGGCAACGTTATTAATAGCCTTATTTTTGCCAGCACAGTATTTTCTTACACTTACTTCAAAGGTGGATGGTCTTTCTTCCTGTGATGAGAAATAGGTAATGATGTGACCACTAGAAGCAAGTGTATCTAATAAACACTACTATTTATATGTTACAAAGGTTGCAACAGGTTCCCACTATCATGCCAGTCTCATCAGCCTTTATTGTCATTACGTACTCACTATTGGCATCTTCAGATAACTTTGATCATGTCACCTTTCACTTATACGAAGCTGTCATTAATCTATTCACACATGGGTCAATTTTGACAAGATGAAACATGTCCGAGCTTGTCTGAACATGCCAAAAGATTGAGTCCAGAACGCTCGGGGGTCCAATCTCGATTGCTGGAGCCTGAAGTGGCACAACATTATATTTTATACACATGTACATTTTGTGTAGAAAAAGCGCTAGAGACGTCGTCGTCATTCTTATAAGAGAACTCTGCTTATAAGTGGAAGTGGAAAAAGGCTGTGCTGTGTGTTACCATTCATATTGATGCCCTGAAATATCCAGAGAACATAAAGTCTGAAAAGTTTCTGGTTTATTTAGGCTCTTTGGTCGGTCCCCCAACAACAAATAAAGAAACGTCGTAAAATACTTATGAACAACCCTTGTCTTTATCACATATTTTTTGTTTAATTTTCGTCGAGCATTTTTCCATTTTTAATACCTCAAATTAGGGGACACAAAATTGCTACCCATGGTGTTCAAGTATGCACACCCATTACATATCGGTCTATTCCAAAAATAACTAAATGAAAAAAAATCAATTGTCTCATTCTAATGATGTTTGACGAAACAATATTCTGAACGATTCACACAACCTATTAATTGAATGATAATGATAAAAGTGATTTAGGGGCAAAATATTATTTAAAAAGTCATTTGGAAGTATGAAAGCATGCAAGGGAATTTTATTTTATTACCAAAGCTTTTGCAACTGCATGTTTTCTTGGGAAAAAATAACACTCGAAGAACCATTTGTGGTTTACGACCTAAGCACAACATTAAAGTTAATGTTTACATATATTCCTAGAAAGAGAGCTACGAAAAAAGTAATGTGGAATGTCATAATGGCGAATTTACTTTTTTAAATCATGAAATTGCATGTAAATCATGCGATGATCCTTGCCTATAAGTCCAAAGAGCAGTCTGAAGCAGCACCTAAGCATTATTGATAACAGCTCCAGTTATCAACATTGGGTCTGTCAAACATTGCCTGTCAGTCAGCTTTTTATCCATAACAACATGTATCCTCAGTCCGACATCAGACAGGACTTTCTGATGGATTATACTCTGGTATCAATCCTAAACTGGACATGGTTGACAACGTTTGGATCATGTCTGGCCGTCTGGATTACTTATAAAATCGTGTCAAGGATGATCCAAGTCAAGCAAATGAAAGCTAAGATTGCTTTGAAAACTCAGCAAAGGCAAAAGCAGATCGTAAACCTGAGACGAGACCTTGCCAGTATCAACCAGGAGTCCCTATGGAGGAACGTCCTGAACAAATCATTTAAAGTAAATGACACAGAGTTTTTTCAATAAAAAGAGCAGCACAGCACAACTGCAAAACTAATTTCTACCCAGGAAACTCTGGATGGTCTGCAATCTGGATCTTTAAAATCTGCTGATGTTGTCAGGGCTTACCAGTGGAAAGCTTTGCAAGTCAATGAAACTCGCAATATGATCACATGGGTAACATAAACCAAGCAAAATACCCTTGACTTCTATGGCTATTCTTTTTTAAGTTTCTTGATAATGCCATTGAAGAAGCTGAAAAAAGGGACAAAATGCCAGTTGCAGATAGGGGTCCGCTCCATGGACTTCCGGTCAGTGTCAAGGAGTGCTACAATGTCAAAGATTGTGATAGCACAGGAGGTACCTAGAAAATTAAGAATTCTAGGTTTCTAAAACACTGATCACCCTAAAATGTTCAGGGATGCTACAGTTCCTTCACAAGCCTTGTGACCAAGATTGTCTGGCTGTTAGAACAGTAAAATCATTGGGAGCGGTCCCATTTTGCATCACCAATGTTCCTCAGACTATGATGGCTATGCAGTGCAGCAATCCCTGTTATGGCTCAACAGGCAATGCTATTGATCCTGAACGAGAGGCTGGAGGATCTTCTGGAGGAGAAGGGTCACTGATTGGATCAGGAGGCTGCCTGCTTGGACTTGGATCAGACGTCGGCGGCAGTTTGAGAAACCCTGCAATTTTCAATGGAGTCTACGCTCTTCGACCAACACACGGTCGCCACTTGAGCCAACTTAATGTAGAGATTTAGGTTTTCACAAGTTTTTTCAGAGCAAAGAGCATTTCTTTTCAGGCTAGAGCTTCTCGGGAGCACCCACTAATTGGATACAAAGTTGTAGGAGGTTTTATGGCATCGACTGCTGAAGCTGTCACATTAGGATTCAAGTAAATTATCATGAATCCATTGTACCAGTATCTGAATTTTATTGAACAAATCCGTAGGTCCATGTATAACTCTGAGATGCAAGCATTGGAAGATCCAGCAATCGTGCCAATGAAATGGCAAGAGGATGAGTTTCAGAGAAACGGAAAGAAAAGCTTGAAGATCGGTTACTTTTATGGCGATGGTTTCTATCAGCCTCATCCAGGGTGCCAACGTGCTGTCAATGAAGCCGTTGACTTTCTGCGATCCAAAGGTCATGAGGTTGTTGAATTCCATTCCCCGCCCGGGAATGAAATCATCAAACTCTTCCTAGGATTCCTGTTCACAGATTATCTTAGCGGCATCAAGGATCTCTTGGACAAGAGTGTCATTGTGGATGCTTGCATGAACGCAATTGTTCCTACCATTTACATCCTGAAGCTGCCCGACTTTGTCCGGAAATACATTGTCAATCCAATGATCAGGACCTTTATCAACAGGGATGCCTTGCCGGCTCCTATTGCTAGCGGCTCTGACCTTATGGCTGCAGTTGACAAAAGGGAAAAGATCCTGGAAAACTACATGAAGGAAATGGAAGACCAAGGACTGGATCTTTTGATCACTGCTGCATCTCTGACTCCAGCTCCTATAAAAGTGACCTAGAATTTAATCAAATGTTTCTACGTAAATATCTATTTACACATAAAACGTCCAGGGAATCATTGGTCGAATGCCCTCTTACATTCGGGCTTATTGCGCTTACAATGTCCTCAACCTTCCAGCTGGAATAGTTCCAACGACAAGAGTTACAACAGAGGATGATCAACAACTGGATGATATGCCATCGGATGACTTGGTAATGGAAATGCAAACCATCTATGAGAAGATGTTTTGACATTGATTTGAATCTTTGTTTAAGTTCTACAAGTATGCCAAGAAATATTGCAAAGGCGCCATTGGGCTCCCTCTGGGAGTGCAAGTGATTGGACGAAGATTCAAGGAAGAACTGGTCTTGTCCCTCATGGAAGAGCTTTCTGAATTATCCAAATAAATAGAATTATAAATGGTTAACATTCTTTTTTTTAAAAAAAAAAACATTTAACCGAACATTTCACGGTGTTTCCTAGACACCAATTTAGTAGCTAAGCAACCACACAACGCTCGATTGGAATCGACAACGGTAGGTTTTTGCGATCAAAATTAATTTTCGCAGAATTATCTTGATTAGAAAGACTGCATGACCTTTGCAAAAAGTGATGATTGCATGCTCTTTAGACGACGATGATTTCAGGAAACATGAAAGAGTCAATATTCTATACCAATAGACCTGACTGAAGTACACTTGCATCATTATTGTGCCTGCTGTCTTATTTTACGTAAGCCGTACCTTTATGAGTAAGAAAAATAAATAATTCTGACCCTTTTCATCTGTAAGAATTGGATTGTTTAATGTTTAATTGACGTCCCTAGAAAGCAGACGACCATACTCCAATATTCAATATATATGACTTTGTTATGTGAGTGGCATTGATATTGTTCTTTTATACTCGTACTAACGTACATGCAAGTATAAGGGATCCAACAATGAACCAGTGGTCATGTAGACCAAATGCTTGACCCAGGTATATGAAGTTGCTATTTATGATTAGCCAGGCCCATGTCATTGTTTTTATATGCCAGTGTCATATATGGCTATTGACAACAGACTTTGAGTTAATCCTATAACCATTGGCAATTGGTTGCAAAAACCAGTTCCAACCCTTGAACAATTAGTCTAAACAAATAAGCAAACTCTATGCCAGTTGAATTAATATTCCTAAATAGGCCTCTTGACATTTTTGATAAGATTTATCAGAAAACAGATGACCATAAGCCAATGTTTCTAGAAAGGCATTAGCACCGCGCGGTGACGTGCATTTGTATTGAAATGTAAAATATGTTGGTCATGTATGACAATCTTTCCAATTGACCAATAATTTCAAGGTTGGCAACTGTTGACTAGGGCCGATCGCTAGTTAAATGCGTGGCGGCATGGTGGTCTAACAAAAAGGCTTGCACGAGTAAAAACAACCAAACCCGACGACTGCCTTCCCTCTCCCTGCCTAATGGACAAAGTTGGTGGTGGTGTGTGATTTCAGTTCAGTATATTCAGTGTGTGTTTAATCAGGGACCAAGTGCTTGCTTACACGACACAAAGAGTGATATGTAAGGTATGACAAAAACATATTTTGAAACTTTTTTTTCCTTTTTTTTGATGCACAAACCGGAAATGCACGTTGTCACATGACAACCTGTGGATGTTTTGCTTTGATTTGAGTATCCATATTTGGATACCAGTAACGTTACTTGCTCCAGAAGTGTTCAGTTCTTCTTGTTCTCCATAACTTAAAATATGGATTCTGTTAGCACTAATAACACCTTGGAAGATTTGGAGCGGGAGATGAGTGCAACAAGTACCAGATCCACCAGATCCAGCATAGTTTCCAGCACTAAGGTCCACGTCCTAGACGATCCACTGAAAGAGGAACCGGAACCAGAATCCTACCCTGAGGAAGTCCAGCACAACTTTCGAGAGGAAGCTGCCCAATACAACAAGCCCCCTGATAACGGAAAACAAGGATATCCTGTATGCTTCCCAATCCTAACCAAGGCAATGTTGTCAAGGGTTAACACGAAAACCTATGTTACAGGTCGGTTTTGGAAACCTAGTGGAGCAAGGAAACATGGGCTCTGGCGACGACGACGAGTCTGGATCGGGAGCTTTTTGTGCTTTCTTTCTACGAGGAATCTCAATCCTCTTTATTGTTTTGACATTCCCGGTCTCAATCTTTCTCTGCGTCAGGGTCATCCAGGAGTAAGCCATTATTCAATTAATTATCTCATTATTTGTCGTAATTTCTCTCCTTCCTTTGATAGGTATGAACGTGCAGTCATATTCCAACTCGGACGAGTTAAAAAGGGTGGTGTGATGGGACCAGGACTGTTCTTTATTGTCCCTTGTACTGATCAGGTAATTATGAAGTCATTATCTTGACATTGGTATTGTATATGAAGTTCCAATTTAAATTTAAAATACCCGTCATTTGACACCGTTTGACCTTCAAAACTTGCTTAAATATTGCAGGCAAGGTCAGGGAAAATAGAGTCCAACCCATTGCTTAAGCTAAAGTAGATATGGCGAAGCAATTTTTGACCTAATCAAATTTTCATGACCATTTCCCCCAATTTTTGGTCTCTCTTCGACGCCCACTAAAATATGGAATGCAGACAATTATAGAAAGGACATTTTGGTTTTTGCACTACAAAAGTGATTCAGATTTTTGACAATGACTTAATTAATTTTCAAGCACTACATAGATTTTCCTACAGTTGTTTCAGTTGTTTTCAGTACTGAATGTCTCTGAAATACTCGTACACTTTCCTATGACATCATCATTCTCAGAATATGGACTTTTATTGGCGTAGCAGTGCACAAAAAAATGAATTATTATGCTCAGCAATTAGGCCCGCCGTTCTCATTTTGGTAATTGGTATAGCACACCACTTTCCTGAGCTAATTAATAATTCAAACACATAGGCCCCCAATGAGTTGATTTCACTTTTACCATAGAACCATTTTTAGGTCAAGGTTCCCAAATAATAAATAAAGTACAAATATACTATTCCATTGCACACAGATTCGCGTCACCGACTTAAGGACCGTCTCCTTTGATGTTCCACCTCAGGAAATTCTCACAAAGGACAGGTAAATCCCCCTATTTCCGGTTTTCAAAGCACGACCGGAAATGCCCTAATCACGTGGTGCTTTCGTTTTTTCATAGCGTGACAGTGGCGGTGGATGCTGTCGTTTACTACAAGATCCATTCACCCCTGGCTGCAGTGTGCAATGTGAGCGACTATGCAAGTTCTACCAAACTTTTGGCCTCTACGACGCTGAGGACCATCCTCGGGACAAAGAACCTCAGTGAGATTTTATCAGACCGCGAGACGATTTCTCAAGAAATCCTTCTGCATATTGACGAGGCCACAGATCCCTGGGGAATCAAGGTAATGTATAATATGTCTTTTCTCTTTCTACCCATCCATACCCTGAATACCATTAACATAAGTAGGCAGATAGGTTTTGCACCTTGCACTATGAGTGCTGCAATTGAGGGTCGATCAAAGAAAATGTTTGAAGCTTGAATTGCTGCAGGACATCTACGTGGAAAATAAGCCCGTATATATTCTGTAGCATAGTCTTTTGATGTTGACACTCGTCGCAGAAACTAGGTTTACTTTCTTTTAAGGACCAGCCGAAAACACACTTTATGAATGATCAAGGCAATTCACTTGAGTTAATAATGATTATTAATAATTATTGGTTAAATTAGGTCGATCGAGTTGAAGTCAAGGATGTCAGGTTGCCTGTCCAACTGCAGAGAGCAATGGCTGCTGAAGCCGAGGCCGCTCGCGAGGCCAGGGCTAAAGTCATCGCAGCTGAAGGAGAGCAGGTAAACAAAAACACAAGTGATTGTTGACCACGTGGTCGATTAACTTCCGGTTTTGCTTTGTTTGAATTTCAGAAATCCTCCCGTGCTCTCAAGGAAGCCTCAGACATTCTGGCCGATTCCCCAAGCGCGGTCCAACTGAGGTACCTGCAAACGCTGACTCACATTTCTGCCGAGAAAAACTCAACCATCGTTTTTCCACTTCCGGTGGATATGCTTACACATTTCATGAGGAAATGATTAAGTGATTAATTAACGCATTATACCGACCAAAAAAA
>JAAUYL010007518.1_pt1 | contig 26411 bp, 14 predicted proteins | sample 7278011 | NCBI WGS metagenome assembly JAAUYL01 (sample SAMN14350225, study PRJNA611818) | marine sediment metagenome | isolation source: surface marine sediment (1.8m) | place: French Polynesia: Moorea | collected 2018-08
CCCTCGGCTTCGCCTCGGGTGAAAAACAGCAATCACTCAGTGGGAAAATGAAAATTACTCCTTTGGAAAATTTTCCACTGTTTAAGACGCTGGAAAATCAAAGAACTACTATTCTTCTCATTTCTTTAGCCAGAGGTCTAGAAACAGAAGATTCACAAAGAAACTGTAGGTAAAGCTTCAGTCTTGTATGACATCTTACGATTGATCTTGTTTTTCTTTTCAAACCTAGAAAAAACGTCTAAAACCTTTGATCACTTGCAAAATGTTAAAAAACCAACCACCAATTTTTGCTCAAAAATACTTTGTGGGCCAGTGCAATTCCAATCTAAGCTACTGGATGCCATTGCTTTTTAAGTATGTGTTGTTGGGGAAAAAAGTTTCTACAGTTGGTTTGCCATTGACTATTGCAACAACTAAGGATCAGGCTACGAAATCTTTGCTGTCTTAACGGAAAACGTCTGTAGAGAGGCTCAGAATAACGCGATTCGCTCGTGCATTAGATAACAAATGGTCTCGTCGTGGCATTTCAGATCGGGATCGTTTTTCAACGCGTGGCAACACATTAGCAGTGTATACAACATACAAAACACCCCTCTACTGACCCTTAGCTTCAACATGACCCCTCCGGGCACTTCAAGCTCTTGAATCCCTGGCTTGTGATTGGCTCGGCACCACTTTTAAAGCTCTTGAATATCTGCCCTCTGATGGGCTGGACAGAACATCAATGTCACCTGTTGGCCTGGCTAATCAAAATCTAGAAATCTAGGAGCTTATTGCGTTCCTAAGGGTAATCTTAACGTCAAAGACTAGTAGAAAAGTGGAGCTATGCGCAAAAGAGATAGCGTTACACAGTGCTACCACTATTATTCACAGTGGCTCCACCACGCTCTTCTGACCTAGAAGGTCATGCCCGGCCACATATTAATGTAAAAGATTTCTTTTGTTATTACAGCGTGGGATTATATCTGAAAAGCATACATCATCCCCATGAAATTACTGCACATTGCATCAGTCAGTTGAACCATGGATTCTTATTGAAAAGCTTGAACTCATTAGAGAAAGCCAGACCAAGTCCCAAGGGAGTTCTAATGGCATTTCACTTATAATGTTTGTTTTCTTCAAGTTTTGCCGGGTGTCAAAACAGGAAAGGCATTGGTGAGAAAATTGAGTTTAACGCCAGTTTTGTTGTTGTTATTGTCAAAGCCCAAATAGGGCTGGGGGAGGCACTGTGCCATGCGCTTTTTCTCACTGGAATGGAAGAGAAAACAAAGTCAAATATAAGAAGAAATTCATCAGGCGTGAAGACTTTCTGACTTTCTCAGCTGTCAGCTGACATGATAGTGAGAGTGTGCTTCTGCCCTCAACAACCATACAGGGTGGTTAGTGTATTTTTTGGCGGGAAATTCAAATTTTGAGCAGCATTTGGAACACCCTGTAAGCCTGTCTGCCCCTCTGGCAAAATCTTCTGCATTCAGCTTTTAAAACAAACAAGAAACACATCAACAGATCAGGGAGCCTCTTCTTCTTTTTTCAGGCAATTTCACTAAAAGCTTGTTTTCAACATATTTTTTCTGCTGGCTACAAAACCAGAGAAAAATATGTTAGCAGATTTGCTTGTAGATAATTTTGCCCAAGATTAATGGGAGTGCCAGCCGTAAAGCGCAACAAACTGGCGCGATTTTCAGGAAGCGATAGCGAATTTTGCACAATTTTCGGGGCTAATTTATTTCTGCAACCGCACAAATTTAACCGGTTTAATTGTGAAATATGGTCTTGAAGTTGCCATTAGTAGGAATTCTTTAATTTTTCGGCCAATCAAAGCCAAGCAATTTTGGGGAGAACCAGAGAGCGATGACAAAAGCAGATGCACTATACACAGTGTGTAAACAAAACAAAATCTATTAATGTGGTACTAATCTAATATTGTTTCCCTCTCCTCTAATACCAAATATCAATCCTACTGCCTTATTCACATAAGCCATCATGTTGCTCTGCCCTAAATTGTCCAATACCCAATGCCACAAGGGTTTTCATTGGTGTTTACTTACAAAATGAGAGCAATAGTATACAGTGTTTTGTTTACACTATCTATCAGCGGCATCAGCTCCACTGACTACTAAACATACTAGGGGTAAATATCAGATACAAGTGCACTGGATGCTGCCATGTTTTGGGACTGTCTAAAGCACAAATTAATGCTGGAACACCGCTCCTATTTGGTTAACATATGCTACACAAAGTTGTGAAGACAACCGAGTTGATTCTACGATAAATTACTGAGAGAAATCTCTGCATAAAACGAGAAGAGATTCTGTTGAAAGACAGGCATTGAAGTTGGGGTTTGGAAGCAATGTCATTTGCAATTGGGAGATTTTAAAAATCAAAATGTATTCACCAGATGCGGTGCAGATTGTAAATTGATCTTTAAGCTCCCCTATATTGGGGGTATAAAATTGAGCGTTTCCCATCTAGCCGTTCACTTTTTGAAGGAAGAGGAAATGGTGACTGAAATGGACTTGTTTGGTTGGAATCACCGGTTAGAAAGCTACCCCACTCAAGATGCCTTTTTCTAACATCTATCATCCTTGAGAGCCCTTAATAGATATTGTGGTAGTCGCCAGCCTCTCCCATTTTCCCGGGATTCTCCGGACTTTAATTCCGAGATTCTCAGGACAAAACCGGAAATTCCAGGAACTGGAAAAAGGCAATAAGTTTCTCTCAGATCCATATTGGTTGTACGCAATGCAGGAAGCTTGCTCGCTCTTCGATAGGGGAAGGAATTATTCATCTTTTCATTGTTAAGGCAAGGGAGATTTTTTTGCATTCTATGTATGGAACCATTAAACCAAACCACCATCAAAGTCGAGGATTGCTACAAGTGTGAGTAGAAAGAAAATGCTCGCAACGCCAGCAAATTGTGTGACGCGCACAGAAACCGAGAAGTGGTGCCAGTAAATCTGCCAGAAGAATTTTCTTCCCTTCTTTTGCACTCCCAGATTTTCTTTTCCTGGGACTAGCATTGATAGGTTCCCTATATGTTATCAGAAAGCGAGCGGGTTTATGGTGGCACTTCCGGTTTTCTTTTGGAAAAAAGGCTGCTGCAATTGATGGCCGCACACCTACTAAAACCAGGGAATATAAATTACCCCGGCTGCTCCCAGGAGCAAGCAATGCCGAGATTTGTGTGTACCACAAACAAACATTTTCTATTGCAATTTTCCTTTTCTTTTTCAGAACACTACCACATTTTCGTGGGAGACTTGAGTCCAGAGATCGAAACACAGACTCTGAGGGACGCCTTCGCGCCTTTTGGTGAAATATCGTAAGTTGCAAACCGACAGACAGTTGCCATTTATTATACGACCATATGTCATATTTTCAGGGATTGCCGAGTGGTCAGAGACCCCCAGACTTTGAAGTCCAAAGGCTATGGTTTTGTCAGTTTCACGAAGAAAGTCGAGGCTGAGAATGCAATCACGCTAATGAACGGACAATGGCTCGGTTCAAGGTCGATCCGGACAAATTGGGCCACCAGGAAACCGCCATCCAGCAGAAGCGACGGTAAGCTGAGATACCGCTAGCGGTTAACGGTTATAACGGTTAAGTCCTGCTCTTGCTAAAAGCATTTTTGAGACCCGATCCCCACACTTTTGACCAGTAAGGTTAGACCATTCAATAAGCATAAGTGCTCTGCGCTATCATATTTCCAACATATGTAAATGTTTTTCAGGGGACCTTGTTGGGCATGGTTTTGTTGTGACATTTCAGTTCTTTCCCACCCAAAAAAAAACTTCCACGCCATACCACGTTTTGCACATATTTAATGGCACACAGAAAATAGTTGGACTAGAATTAATTGTGAGACAATACTGTAGAGAAAAAAAGTTTTTCCTCTCTGTGCACAAAAAAGTTGGGAGCTGATGCTGTTTTTTTCTCCAACAACAGCAGCCCCTAAATTTTACAAAGGATTTTAAAAGAGCAAGTCATACTGTCTACTTACTACCATTAGCATAAGGGGACCAAGGTCTGCTTTGTTGTTGTTCTACGATGACACATCTTAATTAATGCTGAGTCATCTTGGCAAACAAAGAATGTCTGGTTTCAGTCTTATCTAATGAAAATGGTGTCTCCAGCAAAATCTTGTCCCAAAAACAGAGACAAAAGAAGGGCTTAGACCCTGGTTTTCCTAACAATGTACATTGGTGCACTTGCCTTAAAAACAGGCCAAGGAAAATAGGAGGAGAAAAAGAGGCTTTTCTTTTAAATGACCCCCATTTCAAAAGGAGAGACAGAACTCAAACCTTGGGTCTTAAAACCCCATAAAAATGGGGGTTACCTTAATCCCCTCCCTACCACCCAATAAACCATTATTGTCCACTCTCTACGTTTCCATGGTTGACAGGAAACATGTTCACAAACAGTATGGCACTGCTGCTGAAATGACAAGGACATTGTTGTAGTTTTGAACAGCAGCAGAAACGCCAGCAGAGTCCAGATCTGCCTTGAAAAAACAGATCCTTTTGGAATGTCCCCTCATTCATGCTTACTGGTAACATATGAGGGCTTCTGGTAAATATTTGGCCATGTCTAAGTACAACAACCATGGTTTTGGTTAGCATTTCAACCAACATGGGAAAAGAAAGAAAAGAAGGCTTGGAAATGGCAAATGGCATTTACAGCTCAGAATGTGGGGGGAAAGTAGAGAGAGAGGAGCTGGGGAAATGCTCATTCTGAAAAAGTTAATAGAAATGGCCTCTTTTTTACTCCATGTACACTGTAACTGTACTAAAGTAATAGCCAGCCTTCACATATGTAATGTAACTACACCAAGACCATGCATGCATGGCCCTTTTTCCAAAAGTCTACTAAACATACACTGTCGGTGCTCTTATAGCTGGCCTTTTTTTTGTTATTTAAACATGTGCACCAGCTCTTTTGGAGAGGAGAGAGGCAAAAATCCCCAGAGAGCTTTATCAATAGGAAAGTGGAAAACTAGCCTTGCTTGGCCCTTCTATGGGTGAGCCTGAAATTCTCATTGAATCGCGGAGTGAATGTGATAGACTTAAAAATGCCCAACTAATGGTCAGCTAGCTTGAAAACCAGTCTCTTGCACCATGAATGACCTAGCTGTCTCAGATGGAACAAGTTGGGAGTCATTTAAGGAGCCTTAACCCCCTGCAGCCAATTCTGCTATCGTTATTGACAACGATACCAGAATGGCCAATTGTGATCAGATCTGAATATATTTGCTCCCCAGTGGGCCCATTCTGTCCCAGTGGAATGGTTTTGGCAAAGAACAAAGGATCAGATTTTCTAATGGCATGCAATTCAATTTTGTTTCAAATCATTAGGCCCATTTAATGGCCTCTATTTTGCAGCCCCTATTCTACAGGCTAGACTCACAAAAGATATGGCATCACTAAGCAAGAAAATGTGCAGGCCAGAGAAGAAGAAAGATACTGAGAGTCAGAGACAATGGGTGTGAGCAGAGAAGGGAGAGGGACAAGTAGAAAAAAGTTGTTTCATTGTTTACAAACACTATAGCTAGCTCTGTATTCAGTCTGGGTATTGTATTGTGCCTTGCAAAGAGAGAAGGCAATGCTTTTGCTCAAGAACACAGCAAAAAAGTCTTGTTGTTGTACACTCAAGACACTTGCCACTTAACCATTTGCAACAGGGCTTCTGACAGCTCTTTTGCTCCTCTCAGCAAAAGTTTTCCCAAACAGGCTTAAATCAATGAGGGAGCCCTCTGTGGAATAAGGACCTCTTCTCTGCCTACCTTTCTCTTTTACTACATACTAGAAGCAAAACTGAGCCAACACTTGGCACAGCCATTATTTAATGTGAAAAGTTGATGTCCTCTCATCTCCCTGCCAAAGTCTAGTAAAACTGCATAAATACCTAGACCTAAATAGCTACATCAAAAGACATGTTTCAATTTGTTGTCTTCTCCCGTGCCATAAGTGAAACTTTCAACTTTTTCACTCTATATGGATGGTGTGCCAGTGAATTTGTGAATTTCATTTACATCACAATATATATGTCATTTAAAATTCATGCTGCAGGGGAAGTCGCAGGACAAGAGTCCATGCTGTAAATGTAGAAATTGCTTAGCCTAGTCGTACTTGACTTTTTTGCCTAAACTAACTCACTATTCACATAGGTTTCATAATGGCTGCAGGGTAAAAAGTGGTTATAGAGAGCTAAAAATTGAATAGCCTTTCACTTTGAGAAACGTAGCTGTGTGACTTGACATATTAATTTGTCAGGACTATTTTCACAAATTGCTTGACGACAGTAAACGTAAAGTAATGAAAGGTCATCTATTTTTTTGGCAATTTCTGTTTTCCCTGCTTTTGTGGATAGGGGAATAGATGGGGAATTTCTGTTCACAAAAGAAGGTTGTATTTCATTTCAATTCGTACTTGGAAATAAAGAAACTTTTGTGCGCGTGTCTAAAGGAAAGATTTTTTCACTCCCCCTTTGCTTTTGCAAAAGAGTCTCCTTCTCAATCCAAAGAAAATCCAATGTGGCAAAAAAAGGAGAGGAGAGCCTTGAAATTGAGATTTTGCAGATGTGCTGCGTCCAGCTAAAAAACTTTCTCCCGTACATTTTTCCCGGAAATCGACTTTATTGAGAACAAACGGAATCTAAAGAAGCCCTAGTTTGAAACTGGTCCAGAAGATATGGCACTTTTTTGTGAGATATGGGTATAAAAAGAAAAAAAGTGTGAAATGTTTTGAAGGAAATTGTGTCGTACATAATTTTTTCGGAATATTTTTCTGGTTTTTCACCGGAACTTTGCTCAGAAACCGGATAGCTTAAGAAACCTTAGAAAAATACTGTTGCAGCCAACCGCCAAAGTATGGCTCGAAAAAAAGTTGCGGTGAATAAAGTTTTTCCTCATACGCAAAGTTTCCCGCTATAAGATAATTGAAAAATTGATGAAAATGCCTAGTGTTTGCAAAAAAATACCCTACCAAAATAGAGTAGAAACACTAGAAATTGGCATGCTTTAGAACTGAAATCTTGGCTCGAGCAACCGGTGATATTATACCCCTTAATTCACTTTTTATTGGGCCCATTTTGCGCGCGAAGATATTTTTCATGGTTCTCCCATTTCACCTGCCTTTCTAGCTTTCAGACTGGGATCTATCGTGATGCATCCCAAAAGAAATCCTAGTAAAATAAAATACCATGACGCGTTTCTTGGCTGCTTCCACTTGAAAATCTCTGGCACACCTAATTTTGCGCTCTACCTTCTCTACCTACTCTCTTTCTAATGGCATCATAAAAACACCCTTTCCAACGGGAGGTTTTACAGCGTTGCAAGCCGTAAACTTGCATTCTTTAGCCGAAAAATCCAAGAAAAAGCCAAAAATTCCCAAAGTAAGCAGTTGCTCGTGACTGAAATTAAGCTTAGCCATATGTCGAGCAATTAATCTAGCACTCATGTTTTAAAATAGTGCTTGAAAGCAAGGACTTGAAAGTCACACAGACCAGAGTCACTCACATTAGAGAGTCTATTACTATAAACTGGATAGAGTTAGGAGTCAACTCTTCCACTATTGACTCTGATGTCCCCACAGAGAGAGCATCAAAGTGCGTTAACGTAACGTCTCAATGTGGTTTTGACCATAGTCACTTAAAGGAAGAGTTTGTCTTTAATGGAGAGGACAAGCTGAAACTTGTCCATGGATTGTACTCTGTAACCAGAGTTGCTTTGGACCTAAGTAATACTATTTAGTACGTAGGAAAAAGGGGAGACTACTCTTGGCCTGCAGGGTATGTTTTCTTCAGATTGCTGAAAGAGGCACTCAAGACTTTTCGACTCGCCTCATAAAGCACGCAGAATTGGGGAGCCGGAGGACCTCGACCAATCAGAGACCAACAGTAACCAAGCTGACCAATCAGAGCCATGGGATCTGTGCAAATTTGTGGTTGTTGAGCTCTGATTGATTCAGGGTGCATAAATTGCAAAGTAAAACGTTTCTGTGCACGCACAAACTGAGACGTGTCACCTTACAATTGAGAGGCCTTGGTCAGGTTAAAATAGAAAAAAGAAACCATTTTTACAACTTGACCCATAAAATCTCTTTGAATTTGAGCAGATTCTACAAGTGTGCAAAAGACTGGAAACAAAGTGACCAGTTTCACAAACGTGAAAAAAGGGTCTTGCTTTTACCTGGGGATTTTTCCATCTCTCTTCTCAGTTTCAGAGAAAAAAAGAGAAATTGCAATTGAGACAATCTATCAAAGTGAGAAATAGAGCAGAGCAGGATAAATCTCCAGCATTTTACGTTTAAAGTCAACAGGCACTCCATTATCCATCCTACAGCACAGCTAGAAACGAGACCATTTTCAGGATAAGGCAATTGTCATTTTGCAGTACATAAAACGTCCGCTAGGAGGGAATCTTTGTGGAAGCCATCTAGCGGAGGGAAATGACAACTTTTGGGGAGCATCATGGCCTATCGCTTATGGGGGCATTTAGTGGCTTTCTTTGCAAAAGCCAAGAAAAAAGAGGGCGCAGCTAGAGATTTTCAGGAGGGATCAATGCTGATCGCTTTAAAAGCTTTTTAAATGCGTTCGAGAAAGTTTCCAAATTCCTTTGGTTTACTGTCAATGCAACCATTGTCAAGGTGGGTGGACCAGAATATTTACAGGGCATGGATAAGGATTTTGGTCCTGCACTCGATTTTTTCTTCCGAGAGGAAAATGTGTACATGCATATAGCCCGAAAAGACGACGAAATGGTGTTGGGCAAAAGTTTCAGAATTTCGGAAGTAACCTTCGCGCGCCAAAACTTTGTTAACTTTTTTCCGTTTCTTTCCTTCTTCGGCTTTTCTCAACCTTGGATATGTAACGTTATGCATTCAGAGCAGAGCCAAGAAGTCGCGCTAATTTCAGTAAGATCCAACATGTCTGAGCAATTAGAAACAAGTTTGAACAAGACCGAGCATGTTTATAAATGTTGGTTTTGTGATTAACTCTATAGTTTTTAGAAACTGTGGATCTTCTTCCTTAATCGCTGTGCAATCTCAAGCTCTCCCTCATTCTTGTCAGCCAAAAAACCAAATCTTCCCTAAAAAGAAGTCAACCGGAGATTTGACTTTGAGAGGGATTTTCTTGGTTAAAGAGAAACCACTAAACCAGATCCAGATCACTATAAAATGGCATCATACTCAAAAGTTTAGCCCGTATCAAAACCGGAAATGACATTTATATTGACCACGTGTTCTTTGTTTACATTTGCAGCCAACTCCAAGCCACTCACCTTCGACGAGGTGTACAACCAGTCTAGTCCGACCAATTGCACCGTCTACTGCGGAGGAATCGCGAGCGGGTTAAGCGAGGAACTGCTTCAGAAAACCTTCTCCCAGTTTGGCGCGATTCAGGAGGTTCGAATCTTCAAGGACAAAGGCTACGCATTTATCCGGTAAGCAATCCACTTCCGGTTCCGGTCACGTGACAAACTTTTTCTAATGACATTCATGATCAGCCTAACACCTACCACCAATTAATTGGCAAACTTTCTGTTAATGTTTAATGCTATACAGTATATGGATGGAAAAAGCAGCACAGCAAGCAAGCAAGCAAGCAAAGTTTTTGCCTTCATTAGACCAGACCTGAAAGCCAATATAAATCATCGCTTTTGGAGACCCTCATTTCAGCCAGAGAACCTTCCTTTGTAATCCTCGGATTGTAGCATCTGGTAGCCCTGAGACTTGAGGCTCTCAAAATTATGATTTAGTAGATAAGCAGCTTCCCGTTTCTTAGCTCCCTAGCTAGCCCAAAAAATGGGTTACACCATTTTGCAGAAAGGCAAGAAGAAACAGAAAATGGGCACCTTGTTGTTGTTTCAAAGCAAAACTGCATAGTTACTAGTGCTTAAAGCAAAGTGAGACAGGATATGATGTCTTGACATGGAAAATCAATAAGCTTTTAGCAGTTTTCTTTCTTTACTTACATGTGCATGTCTGGTGGCAGTATCGTGTCATGAAGAATATGGGCAATATATAAAATGTGTCCCAATGGTATATGCCTGTTTGTTTGCTCAAGGAGCTGTATAGGGTGCCCATTTCAATGTAAATTGAAATTCCCATAGAATTGAAACTTGTGTGAAATTGCAATTCACAGGACAGTTTACTTTATGAGGACTGCTGGCAATTTCCCCCTTGGGGAAAAGTAGAGGAGCCTATTCCAAATTCCAGGCCATTTCAATAAAAGCAAGTTAGTTTTTCTATTACAACCATAGCTACACTCTCATTCCCACAACTAAGGAGCTGTTGAATTTAGGCAACCTACCTGTCCCCTTCTAACAAATGAGAGCCAATTTCTGTCAGGTTCTTGGCATCCATTCAAGGTGGACCATCTAGAATTTTTTGGCTATGGGTACTTCTAAGTCTGAGCAAATATTATTATAGTATGGCGCTAACACAGCTGTTGCATTGCATTGAATCCACCTTTTCCATTAGCAGTAAAATCTCTCCTCTCCATACTTCAGGTTTAATGACTTTCCTTCAAGGTTGCCATGCCAAGCTCAGCTCAGCTTGTGACCCATCTGTTTTGGTTTTGCTTCCAGATTTTCCACCAAGGAGTCAGCTGCACACGCCATTGTAGCCATTCACAACACGGACGTCAACGGGCATACGGTCAAATGCTCATGGGGCAAGGAAGCCGGAGACCCCAACAATTTGGCAGCCAATAGCCAGGTAATGATTGGTCCTTGGCCTGAAATGTAAACAAAGTCCAGGATTTTGATTGGTTGAAGTTCTCAATGGAACATTGTCTGTTGTTAGTGACATTAGAAATATTATGCATTGGAATTGACACCTTTAGAGCCTGGGGAAATAATGGCTATTTCATTTTCACCTCCCCATATAATTATTGTATTGCACTCACTCCTCTCCACAGTCTCCCCTATGTAAATAAGAAACTGCATGTGTCGTAGATATTTGCCTTTGTTTAGTTTGAGAGCATTACATGGCCTGTCAGTATTTGTAGTTACCTAGAACCTACTTGTTTTACAGCTCTGACATGCATTCTTTAATTAAACCACTAGATACATTGTAATGTAAGTATAGGCTTTCACTCTCCAGCATTTGCATGGCAATTTGCCTAATGTGTCATGGTTTCAAGTGTATCTCCCTAATAATGCTAATAGTAATAACAGTATTAGGTTTAAAAGGAAACACAGCAATAAGTGTTGCACTTGCATTGCATAGCTGCTGCAACTTTTAATTTAAAACCTGTTTCCTTGAGACAGTTTATGGGGCAATTTTAAGATTCATCGCTGCACTTTTTGCACACCCAAAAAACTTTGCTCTTTGGTCATAACATTATGCAGCAGCCAAACACACCTTCTGCAAAAAAGATCAACAAGAAGCTTGCCAGCAAGAAAAGGATGTAAAAATGTCAATTTATTCTTGGAGCTACAGACTACTTCCATGCCATGTAGGTTTACACAGGAATACCTACCCTATGTATGTGCTTACCTTCGTCTTGCTTCAATAAGTGACACATAAAAAGTTTTACAACCACTGTGGCCCTTTCTTTCTGCACAATATTTCTTCCAGTTTTTCTTGCCATATTCCCTGGAGAAAGCCATTGTGATTTCAAAAGAAACTTAATTAGGAGGCAATTTCCATTCTGATGATTTCAATTTACAGCAACAAAACAACAGAATACCACCAGTTTCTTCACTCAATCCGGAAATAAATGAAACCCTAGATAGAGAGCAAAAGGCGGCTTCTTCTGGCGTAGAAAATAGTCAGCACAATGTGGGTTTTATGCCTATAGCCCGTTTTTGTTGCCCTCCCAACCGTTGGAAGCAAGCTTGCTTTTGAAAGCCATTTTAACCTACCTTAACTCGGCCAAAACTTCATCTTTGAATTTCCCGCCAAAAAATGTAAACAAATCGAGTACAGATGACAATGTCATCTATTTATACCTTTCTAGAGGCTTTTTGTATTCATATGAACATTTCACACTTTGAAGTGCGCGCCTTGGGTCCATATGTAGGTACTTGTATCCAACATGCTCATCATCAGTATTCAGAGGGAAGATGTTAAAGGGCAAAGATGTCTCCATTCCATTCCATACTTTTGTTACTATGCAGTTGAAGCTGTTGAAACTTTATACATGTAAAATTAATTTTGCAAGTCATCAATGATTTTTTTTCTTCTGTTACAGTTGGCCCTGCCTCAACTTGTAGCTGGAGCCCAGTTTCCATTCAACTTTGCTACAACAGCAGCTGCAGCCGGAGCACCCCACATGGCAGGATTCTACTACCCCCAGCCCATGTCTGCCGCAGCTGCCCAAGCTGCTGCTGCCCAGACAAACTATCTGCAGGGCCTGCAAGGCTATACCTTCAACAATTTTGGCACTTCCTTCCCCCAGGGCTACATCAGGTACAATCCAATCTCATTAATGTCAGATCCAAAATGTAACTGATTACCTTACAGCAACAATGGAGGACTACCAGGGATGCAAGTGGCAGCTGCCAGCTATGGTGTGCCTAACCAGTCAACAGCAGCTGCTGTCACCGCAGCCACAGCAGGCCAAATCGGCCCCAGCCAGGCAGCCTTGGCTGCTCAGGGCTTAGCTGCTACTCAACAGCCAACAGCTGCTGCAGCAGCTGCCACAGCTGGGGTTGTGCACATGCCCTACACGCCAAGTGCTGCCGCAGCGGCAGCTTCGGCAGTACAACAGTTTCAGATGAACGGTCAGCCAACCACGTTGGCCCTCTAGGACTGACAATAAAGTCAACAAAGGTACTTCTAAAGACCCTGATCCAACCAGTCAACCCTTGACTATTTGCTTGTTTCTTTTGCAGATTATACAAATTATTGGTGATGAAAGAAGATATCTACATGCAAAGAAGACAGAGGCTACAAGTTGTACATTATAAGGGAAATGGGAGACAGCCCTCAGTCAATACGAAGAATAACCTAACCACATATAGCCAAAGAACAAGCAAAATGATGTGTATAACCAAAAAAGACAAAACAAGATATTACAAAGGCCCCGTTACAAGCAGAAGCAGGAGAACTTTGCCACTTTTTCACAGAATCTAAGAAAAGGAAATCTGCAAAAACTCAATTGAAACCTGCAATCATTGACAAAACATGATGATGACAAAGTGCCAATGTCAAAAATTCTTTTTCTTTTTAAAAGACACACACCACAAGTAAGCAATGATTATATATAAAGTTTAGAAGACCCTGCAAGTAAGTTTTGATATTATGAAATGGGAAGGTCTTTATAAAATTGGACTGACAAAGGAAAAAAAAACAATAACAAATAATAGCATATTCTTGGGAGAGTCATAACAGAGCCAACTGAAATAAGGCAATGCAACTATGACAGAAAAGGTCCACTGTCACTGATCAAGATGTTTGTTGAAAATTTGAGCACTATGGACTATACGAAGTATTTTGTTGATAATTGCTTTATCTGTTTTAAAAAGAAAGAAGAGGTACAACATTCACATCAAGTACTTTCATCCTCTTTACTACCAAAAGCAAAATTGTTCCCCTGTTACAAACTGTACAGAGACAATCAAAAAAAGTAAAGTGAAATAATTTCTCCCTTCACCACCTCTATCTCTATTAAACTAAACTCTTCTTCTCTTTCCAATTCCCACTTCAATTTCAACCGACAGGTTAGGAAATTACTTTGAGTTCCCTGGAGACATTAAAGCACAAAATAAAATGTCCTTCCATAACCACACCAACATTACCATTCTTAAGTATCTATCTATCTATTATTCAGCCCTCCCAAGAAGACTCCCCCTTTTAAAAGGAAAAAAACAACAGCATTACACACAGGAACCCAGCCCACACACCGAGAAATGTCTTTCTAAAGTAACCAGAGTAAGAAAACAGGCAGTCCCAGACAGTACATGGTTTATAGCAATTTTGAATATTGAACTACTGTCTACATGCTGCTGATTAAAAAGACCTATGATACAGATATGATAGCAGAACAAATTGCTAGCTCAAAAAGGCCAAGATGCCAAGCAAAACTTTATATCTTAGAGAATTGAGTTAGACAGAGAGAGATATCGAAGCAAAAATTATCCGAAAATAACAAGCGATTTTTGTTGATTAGTAAGCAATTATACAATAGCACACATATATGTAGTGTAATTTAGATGTAAAGCTGCTAGATTATGTAGAATGACATGATATGGTTGACAAAGTTGGTAGGAGTATAGATAGATCAGTTGAACATGCTTAAATTGAAATTGGGACACAGGCTAGCAAAAAGATCAGAAAAGAAATAAACCAAAACCAAAACAATACAGTACTAAAATACAGAACAAATATATGTAAACTATAACATTGTAATAGAAATATTATTGACAGCGCAAAGAAAACAAAACAAAATGATGCAGTGTATTTGTACAAGAAAAGATATGTGCATATATGGTATTAAAAGACATAAAGTAGGTAGGGAAATACAGAAAAATACATGTAACAGTATGGAAGAGACTTGTTTGATGCTTGAATGTCAGAATGTCAGAGAGTGTGAACCAGTTAAAAGAGAGATAATGATACAACAGTATTAGCAAAGAAAAAAAGTAACCGATTGTAAACGAAAGCAACGATGCCATATTATTGCAGAAACCAGTGATGTGTTTTTGTACCAAAACAATGATGTTATGCAATTGAAAGCAAACCAAAATTGAGTTTAACAAAAGTCTTAGCATTCCTTTTAAATTATCCATAATCCCACTTTTGATATTTTATTCACCATTTTTGTAGCCAAAACAGTGAGATATCTTCAGCTTTATCAGTAAAAAAACATCAATTAAGTGCTAATGAAAAACCTAGGAACATTCCTCAAAAATCAGCACAAGTATCATGTAAACTGAAAACTATCATGAAAAAAATGAATTAGGTTTTATCATCAAAAAACAGTGACAAAACCCTCTCAAATCATTCCAGGTGCTGTTTTGAAGTTAAGGGAAACCAACAGTATTGAAGTTCATAGCCCAATTCTTTAGACATTGATTAAGATATTTTATTTCATTTTTTGTTAAACCTTACCAAAGAAATGCAAAAAATAACAGCTCAAATATTGTCCCTTGCTTTGGCATTTTTGTGTTCCTTGTGATTTTAGTCAACTTATTGTTAAGCGATTAATTTAGTATGTGCTGATTACCATAGCCGAATCTGTGACAGGAAATTATGATGATGAGTAATATAAAGAAAAAGAAGTATAGAAATGAAATATGAAAGCAAAAATAAAAACAACTAAAAATAAACAAAAAAAAAGAAAGCAGCAGAAATGAAATTGATATAATAACTATATAGTTTGTAAGACACACCACAGAATAAAAACAAAGTAAATACACACCAACTGTAAATGTGTACACAAAAGAAAAGAAATGCTGAAATAAAGTGTCAATGAAAAAAAACTGAGACTCTTATTTTTTATCAGATTTCATGCTCATTTCTAAAATTCTTCGAATCGGTAAATGTTAACTGAAGCTGAAGGAGGGGGGATAAATTAGTTCTGAGAGCAAATACTAGATGGCATTGAAAGCAGAGATACTTTTTGAGCAGAAAACACTTAATACATTTTAGAAGACACACATTTGCTTTGAAGCACCCTGCTTCAGGCTAAAAAATCAAAGGTCACAACTCAGCTGGAAAGAAATATTGCACTCGCATTTTCTACTTAGTTAAGGCATACAGGGTCTTTCAAGAAACATTTGAAACACAAAAATACTCACCATTGCCTGACCAATGTCAATCTGCCTGCTCATTCTCAGATAATATTGGAAACTGAAACATATCACCCAAACATTTTGTGCTTCTCAGAAAGACCTGCAATAGGAAAAATACCACAAATGTGTTTCTTTGCCGCATGAATATTAAGGACACTATGAAAGACCCTGTAGCCCAAAAAGTACTTGTGTATTAATATGCTTTCCTTTTTTACTTCGGTGGCAATTTTCTTGTCCAAGGCTTACAGTCAGATATTTACTACGCATTGCGCAAGTGCGCAAAGCATTAGAAAGCTGGCCCCTTCCTTAGAAGTGAGTACTATTATACCGTACACTGGTATTGTATAGTACTCTAGTAGACTTTTAGGCTTTTTTGGCTGCTGTTGTTTTGAGTGTTAAAAAGGTAAAAAGTGTAGCTCCCCCAAAAATAAGAAAACAGATATTGCGACACCAATAAAACAGCAAGATTGCAAACGGTACAATAACAATGTCAGGCCAAGGTGAGTTCCAGTCCTGTATGGGACATTGTCAAGGTCTATTTGAATCATGGTTTTTGCAAGGAAAACCTTTAAAAACCATGGTTTTATGACTGTCAGTCACATAGATTCTAGCTGTCTGGACCATTTTAAATAGACGTGACAGCTTTGAAATGGATCTGCTTTCTGAAATTTACATATCAGTCTACGAATTTGTAGTTGGTACAATGCTTTGTGGGGATGCCATCATCAATAGGGGAGGAATACCATTTGCGTCCAATCTCGGATTTCCGGAGTGACATTAAAAAAATATCCGTTGAAAACCGAGCCATTTTCCCGGATTTTCTACGAAATGAAATGTTTGATCCGGAATTAAAGTTAGTCAGCCTAGTCTTTATCATGTCATTGTATTACAAACATGCAAATTTCCAAGCTCTTTCATGCTCCAAATAAATCTCTCTACAGCTATCCAAAATTATTCTTAGTCTGTTAACAAAAGTAATCTCATTTTAACGCACATCTGTTTTACAAACTATAGGGGATCTATCAGACTTAAATCAATAAAATGACGTCTACAATGAGGAGGCGAAAGCCCGTTCCCAGCTTGGAAACATCTTCTCTTCTGACTCTGGAGATTGTCTGCTCAAGATCGATTTCCAGCATTGTCAACGAGCTCAAGGCAACAGATCATGAAACATTCGAAGTCAAGCTTGAATCCTTCATTGGGATTGTTCAAGCTGTCCTATTCCATGGGCTACCTTCAAGGTACAATTCAGAAAAAATCTGTGAAATTACTAAGAAATGATAAATTTCAGGCTGTGCACTAACCTAACTCAAGTCTACATCCGGGCTCTCACTGACTGGTTAAGCCACTGTTTTGATCATGCACACAATGATACGTCTTACATTGCAATCCGGCTGGCAGATGTCATTGCCAATGACACTCTTGAAATCCTGGATCTGTCCAGCATGCCCAAGCAAATCCGATCATGTCTATACAACAGTCTTTCCAAGTTTCGTCGGCTCAAGATTTTAGACATGGGCCATGGGAATGGCGGTTGGTTGTCAGAAGAGTTTTGCAACCGGTTTTACACTTCCGGTTTGGAGTCCATCACCATGTCCGGCAAGCTAACAAGTCTCCGATTCCACCATGACTGCACCGACCATTTGATCAGGATCTTGGCGAAAAACCTGCACAATCTCAAATGCTTTGACATCAGCTATTGTCAATATGTCACGGACGAGAGTGCTCAAGATATTGGATCAATGAAAAGTCTCAAGGAGCTGGAAATCGTCGGGACATCTCTGACCCTGCAATCAATACAATTCTTCCTCACCACTCTCAAGCAGTTGACGAAACTCAAAGCAGTCAAACTGGCTCAAGCATTGGAAACTCATCCTCAAGACCAGGAGCTTTTCTTAACAGAATGCACACCGGAAACGGACAGGCATGGTTTTGTCACAGCTACTTCCGGTCGCCATTTGGCTCTTTTGGGTGCGAAATGCAAGCATCTGGAAACACTGTCTTACTTCTCAGAAGCCAACTATGACTCTGCCCTGGATCTCAACAACAACCAGCCCAACTTTGACAAGTCACTATCGAGTCAATTCGAAAATCTAAGGCATCTTAACGTCTGGGGTGGTCGGGCTCAAGCTGAAGCACTCATTGAACTGCTTGGATCAAGGATTGAAGTCCTCAAACTCGTTCATGTGGAAGACATCACTCTCGACGTCATTGACTTCTTTCTTGAGCAATGTCCGGATTTGACCGAGCTGGAGCTGCAAAACTGCTCCCTGAACGATCAGCACTTGATTCCGGATGTTTTCAGCCCTGTCCAAGCACCAAAGTTGAAACGCTTGTCAATGACATCACGGTGCAGCCAACGGTTCGCGCTCAAATTGCTGTCCAAGTTTCCAAATCTCACCGCTCTCCATTGCGGGATTTCCACGGGTCTCTCTGTCGCCATCATGAAAAACTTGCTCTTGGAAAAACTGGCTTGGAAGCAGCTCCGTACTTTTCATGTGGCACACTCCGATCAATTGACTATTGAAGCCATCGAACTTTTGCTTGAACACTGTCCGGAGATCATCGAGATTGGCGACATCGAGGCCTTCACCGAGATTTGTCCGGAAGATGTGGACAAACTCCGCCATTTTGTCAAATCCAACAATCTTGATGTCACGATTGCGCTTAGCAGCAATACGAATTCTACTCAAAGCTCTCGCAACTTGCAAAGCTCAGATGCCTTTGATGTGTATTAAAATGGATATTTTAGCGAAATAAAATCGACGCCATTTTGAAATATTTAAGATTTTTTTGTCAAGTGTCTACGTTATTGAATTGATTTGTTATTCAAAGACTTCCAAACAACAAGCATGGGGTTAATCTCTTGTCGCGATTCGGTCTTGTTCAATTACCAACTTTAGCAGTGAAAACTGAGAAGATCTTAATGAAATTTGAATTTCCCGCCAACCGGAGCTAGGAACTCAACCGTTCAAAAACACGATTTCTGACCAAACAACCTTAAACGAGCTATTCCAAAATTACGAATACGTCTAAAACCAGCGACTTCTAGAGATATTTTACAATTTTGGACGGTATTTTCAGGTAAAACTCACGATTTTTACTTCCTTGCCCCACATTCTGTTAGCTGAGAAAAAAGGAATGCAACTTTTCGAAATAGAGAAAACATCACCGCTGCCAGATTTGTTTGCCTGAGCAACGCTTTATTTTGGCGCTTTTTGAAATGTTTCGGCGGTGAGCGTTGAAAATAACACCGCGCAGCGCTGAAATCATCTGCGTTTTTGCGAGTCGTGCAGCAGATTCGTGGCGCTTCGAAACAGAAAACGAAAAAGTGAAAAAATCAGCCCGAAATTGAAGCAAATCGAACCGCGATTTTGGCCTTTTTTCGCCTGGAAAACGCCACGACATCGGCTTGAAAAGGTAAGCAAGATCTCCAGCCAGAAGTCAAGATCAATTTTGAGCAGAAATCCAAAAACCAAAGAGCCTTGAGCGCCCGGAAATCCAAAGTGTCTTCGGCGCGTGCGTGTGCTTTGCTACCATATTGCATGGTTAAATTGAACGGAGCCGGCCAACTTTGAACCCATTTTTTGCCCCAAAAACGGGATTGATTTCCGAAAATGGTGACGGCTTTCGGTAGGCCGAGACCCTTGGCTCATTTTGAGTCGTGGATTTTCCTCGGAATCGCTTGAGAAATCCGTGAAAATTGACCGAGAAACGGAGGCCTCGAGCGGTGCAAAATGGCGGTCTTGCTGTTCGAAGCATGCGTTGTGCAAGTCGGCCGTTTCGGCCGGCGATGGCCGTCCTGAAATCGGGGCTGTTTTGGAGCAAAAGGGAAAGTTCTGACGTTGAAGCGTGTTACTTTTTAAAAGGATCTTTCAGCATTGGAACTTTGGAAGACATTTTCGAGAAGAATTCATACAACAAATCTAGTTTTCATTCCAAAGTCAAAACATTCAAGCTAGTCGATTTCTAAATCGAAAATTCAAAGAGTTTCGGTTTGTTTGTTTTTGTCAGCCAGGAAGAACGGAAGGCTCCTCGTTTACATTTTCTAACAGATTGCAGCAAAGAGATCAGTGAAAAGAAGCACGCTTGAGGTAGTGAAACTTTAGCAAGTTGCAAATTATTGCTCGTTTTCTTGTCTTCGCAAAAACCAAGATCACGTTCACGGTTTTGACTAAAAATTGCATTTTTTCTCTACTCTGCAAAACTCGATTTGGTCGTTAAAACGCAGAGAATATCAGTTTGAACCATGGTTTAAACCAACAAAGACTATAACAGTTGAATCTTGTTTCAGGTAAAACATTCCAATATCAAAACTGCCGCCATGTCCGACGCCGAGATCGTGGCCAACGGGACCGCGGACAGCAACGGCAACTCCAGCGAGAAGAAGTCGAACGGCAACGTCGGCAAGATGGCGACGACGACAACCGACTCGGCTTCGTCGAAAACCAGCAGCCCGGCCTCTTCTCCCCGTGCCGATTCCAAAAACGACGACGAACAACAGAGCAGCAACGTCAATTCTGAAAGCAAAGATCCTGGTTCAGACAAGGACGGCAAGGACTCCCCAACTGCTTCGTCACCCTCGTCATCGACTTCTGAAAACAAAGAGCGATCTCCCGAATATCACAAACTGGTGGAATACGGTCTCGATTCCAAGGTGGCCGTTCGCCTCGACGAGATTTACAAAACAGGTTAGTCACAAATCCAAGTTTTGGAGCCAAAAACCTAAGTCATTCTGTTTGTTTTTCCAGGCAAGCTTTCACATGCCGACCTTGACCAAAGGGCCCTGGATGCCTTGAAGGAGTTCCCTCCAGAAGGTAAGCCAAATTCAGGTGAACCGGAAGTGCGTCAGTTGACACTGGATTTCCTGTTTTTTAGGTGCCCTGGGTGTTCTGGCTCAGTTCTTGGAGTCCAACCTTGAGCATGTGTCGAACAAATCAGCCTTCCTCTGCGGAGTCATGAAAACCTACCGACGAATGAAGGCGACGGGAGGTACCGCTGCCAGGTAAAATAATAATATCATTATTGTGGCTAAAAATAGCAATTGTAGATTTTTTACCCTTTAAAACTGTGCCATCATTTGAAAACCAGTTTTAGGCACTCGAGAATCCCGTGAACTTCATAAAATGCAGGGTCCTTTTTTCGCAAAAAGCGAATTCCAAGACGCAATAATTTCTGTCTCTGGGCGTTGCCCGGTGATAAGATGATGCAATGCAACCAGAAAAGGGGAGTTTGAATTAAATAATGGAAATTTATTTTACTTTCAGTGCTGTTGCCAATGGCGCCAATGCTTCCGCCAATGGTGTCAAGGGACCTGATGAGGAGAAAATCAAGGAAATTCTCGAGCGAACAGGTTACACGTTAGACGTCACCACTGGCCAGCGAAAATACGGTGGACCGCCCCCAGGTTGGGAGGGGGAGCCTCCCTCTTCAGGTTGTGAGGTGCGTAATTTTTGGTGAAATAATTTTCCATTATTTTTGAATGATACCTTTATTTCACCAGGTTTTCTGTGGCAAAATCCCGCGAGACATGTACGAGAGCGAGCTGATTCCGCTGTTCGAAAAGTGCGGAGAAATCTGGGATTTGAGGTTAATGATGGATCCCATGACAGGTCTCAACAGAGGCTACGCATTTGTCACGTTCACCACCCGAGACGCTGCTCAAGAGGCTGTTCGACAGGTAAAATAACTGAATCATTATTTTTCCTAGAGTAAAATACCGTTACCATTAACCAAAAAAATCCATTTTACAGCCTTAAAGTACTTAAAATATTTTATAAGAGATTTTGAGTATTTTAGAATTTAATTCCAAACGAATGACTTTTGAATTTCACCCACTTTTTAGCTCGATAACTACGAAATCGGGGAGGCCAAGAATCGCCTCAAAGTTAACGTTAGCGAGCCGAAAACTCGCTTGTTTATCGGAAACATTCCCAAGTCGAAGGGGAGGGATGAGATTCAGGAAGAGTTCAATAACATGTCAGGTTAGCCAAACCAAAATCGAAACAAACAGCTGCCCCTCTGCCAACAAACATTCAAAAATTCCGGGAGCTGCTCTTTCCCTCCTCTGTAGAATCATCTTTGTTTCAGTCATTCGTCCGCATCAAAGTATAAAGAGGGGAAAATACTCAAAACAATACTGTATGATTTGTTTACATTTTCGTTCCGGATTGAGTTTCAAATCCATTCCAGCTGAATGATTGCGAGCTGCGGAAGGGCAAAAGAATTGGTGTTACCATATCTTTCAATAACCACCGACTTTTTGTGGGGAACATACCCAAAAATCGGGATCGTGATGAGTTGGTTGAAGAGTTTACAAAGCATGCACGTAAGTTGGTCAGAACAAAAGTGCTGCTGCTGCAACTCCGAGTGTGAATGTATAAACCATACTGAAATCAGCTGACCGTTTCAGAGACCACCTCCTACCTTTGTACCATAATAATCATAATGTTTTTGGAGTGATTGCAAGGAAGAATGTGAGAGTGAGCGATAAATGAAACAAATACAGTATACAATACCGTACCATACAGTATTTACTTTACAATTTATACCATCTCAATGTATTTTTTAAGTTTCCCATGTTTTTTAAAGGCCCAGCAACAATAACAAATCAAGTCACACCCGTTAGAACAAAATACCTAGATGATGCGAATGGCTCCTTTCCAAACTTCTCCTACTCTTCTTTGTGCCTTAACTCTGCCATCTGCTTACTCTTTTCCTATATTTTTGTTTAAGTCTTCCAAACCCTGCTCTCTCTTTGGGTGGCTTTTCTTAACCTTTTGCTATCTTTGTTTACCTTTTTCGCAACCAAAACAAGAGAACTTAATTTTTAATGTTTCAATTTCAGCTGGACTCAGAGAGGTTATAATCTACAGTTCGCCCGATGACAAGAAGAAAAACAGGTGAGCCACAATTTATTTGTTTACATTTTGACGAGTTTGCTTACATTTTTGTTTTGTTTTTCAGGGGCTTCTGCTTCCTCGAATACGAATCCCACAAGGCCGCCAGTCTTGCCAAACGCCGATTGGAGACCGGCCGGGTCAAGGTCTGGAGCTGTGATATTATCGTCGATTGGGCTGACCCCCAAGAGGAACCAGATGTCGAGACCATGTCTCAGGTAATGTAAACAAACAGCTGACATTGTTAAAACCCCACACGTTCCTTAGATCCACCTGTCGGGCTTAATTCATTTAAAGCCAACAACTTTTCCGGTTGTCTCATCGCAGGTGAATGAGTCATAAGCGTGTAAAACCAGACGATTGTCATCTTTGCAATGTTTTCATTCCTTGGTCGATATTTCGGCTCTGCCTATTTATTGAGGCACAAGTATTGGCCTATCGACCTGGGCATTGCAAGGACAAATCATATTTTGCTTACAAACAAACCTCGTCAACAAAGAGAGCAGATTTGTTTACATTTTGGTATCCATTTCGTTTCAGGTGAAAGTCTTGTACGTGCGGAACCTAACCGCGGCTGTGACTGAGGAGAAGATTCGTGAGGTTTTCGAAGTCCATGGCAAAGTTGACAGGGTCAAGAAAATCAAGGTAAACAAAGAGCCTAGGTTTGTTGTTGTGTTTGTTTAGATTTTATTACATTGCAGGATTACGCTTTCGTCCATTTTGAGGACCGAGACAAGGCCGTCGAAGCTATGGAAGCCATGAACAAAACCAACCTGATGGGCTCCAACCTGGAAATCAGCCTCGCCAAACCTCCATCGGACAAGAAAAAGAAGGAGGAGATGCTCAGAAAGCGCGAGGCCCGAATGATGCGGACCCTTCAGACCACGTAAGTCTTTGTTTACATTGTCAGCTGTTTGTTTATTTACATTGTCAGCTGTTTGTTTACCTTTTTCAGTGGCATGTCGTTCCAAATGCCCAACTTGGCCACCGGCATGGGCATGATGATGCCGCAGTTCCCTCCGTTCCCGACAGCCTACCCTCAACTCGCCCCTGGCATGGGTGGCGGCATTTATCCCGGTCACAGGTAGGGGTGCTCACAATCAGCTGATTATTTGTTTACATTTTCATGGGGCCTCTGTTTTCAGTGGTGGACGGGGCGGAAGTCACAAACCACGGCAAGGAAGCAATCAGTCCCATCATCAACAGCACCACCACTCCCATCACCATGGCAACCATCAGGGTGGCCATCATGGGCAGAATCGGGGTGGAGCCGGAGCTCCGGTTAACAACTGGAACTGGGGCATCCCTGCAAATCCGGCAGCAGCGGCTGGCGGTGGCTGGGGAGGAGATTCCGGCTGGAGAGGCAATCCTGGCAATGGTGGCGGCCAAATTTCCGGCTGGATGGGCGAGTCCGGCAGAAGGTGGAACCACAAGTGAACAGAAAACGAAAACATCCCCGCCGCCATTTGATTTTTTGATGTTGTCCTCTCTCTCGAGTGCCATTCAACATTAACCATTAACATTGAAAACAAACAGCGCTCTCAATTCCTTCTCCCCCTCCGACACATCACAATTAAACGATAACTACATGTAGCCCACCCTACCACCACCTCTTTTAAAAGCACCCCTACTATCATTTTTTAAGTTGTTATCTCCTGTTTTAAAATGACTCAGTTTTTATAACGAATCCGAACTAAGAGTGTTACAGAGAATATGAAAATCCGCAAAAAAATATTCGATTGAATGAGAAAATTGCCCGATGAACAGAAAAAAACGTAAATTAAAACAATTAAATGGAAAAAATCAACTAAACCGATAAATATGCTAACGTACCCCACTATGAATTGAACGACATTTCGAAACCCACGAAAACAAGAAAACTGTTGTAATATTTTTTTGTCCGAAAAAAATCTATCGATATGAACAAAACAACTGGTTAAAATAACGATTCTCTGATATGGAAAAATACGATAAAATTAAAATATGATGATCAAATTCTCTATACACACGACGCAGAACAGAAAACATAATTAAAACTAAAATATTAATTACCGAAAGAAAATCAATTGTAAACAAATGCTGTACACCATTAAAAAACAATCCTAGAGCATGTAAGAAATTTCACAAGATTTTGTCGCCCACCCAAAAATATCCAAAATCCTAGTATGATAAATCTTCGGTTTCAGGAGAATGAATGCTCAACCAATTTGAAAACAAAATAACAAAAAACAAATCAATTTCCTATATGACCAACCCTATTTTTGTTTAGTTGCATAAGTCCCAACACTCTCTTTATGACAAAACTCTTGATTTTTGACCATTTTTATTTATTTTCACCCAACTCCACGCTCCCCTTCTATGTCTTACAAAAATTACACGAAAAAAATCAAAACATAATTCCGGATCGTATTTAAAAATGGCACATTTCATGCTAAGAAAATATTAACATCCTAAAAAAGGCGGGAGGAACAGAGAAAAATGTCGAAAAAATCCATTACAACAACGAAAACGCTTTTGACTAAGAAACAACACGATCGCATCATCGACTCAATATAAAATAAATAAATAATTTAAAAGAAAAGAGAAAAAAATACCTATTTTTTCAGAAGACGAAAAAACTAAGTATGAACAGAAGAAAAACACTACTACACAATATTATTATTGAAGATAAAACCTATGATCACAACAACAATGATATCTTAAAATGAGTCAAAGAAATATAAGGAATATGTTTAACAAAATATTTGTTTTTTTCCTATTACTTTTTTGACTGGTATTTTGCATCTCATCGAGTCTTTTTTCAAAATATTTGGAAATTCTCCATGTTTTTTCCATCATCGAATTTTTATCAGATTTTTCTGAAACATGATGAGGCACAAAAATATTCTACATTTTTTTTTAAATTACAAAGAGGTGTGTACAACATGATTTTTATGGGTCTTGTCTTGTTCCTACAATTATTTATTTACTATATTTACTGCTTGTAAAGTCTTGAAAGTACACCACTTTCAAGTGCGCTCCGGCTCTTGCCTTAGCTTTGGTCGTAAATTTTTCACCTGTGGAGTGGATTCTGTCATAACGAAATCGCGGTTTAACCTTGGATTTCTCAGCCTGAAAAAGCTGAAAACCGGCGCAGAAGGCAAGCATGCATTGCACAAGACACCGTTATGTATTGCTGTGCTACATATGCAACTTTCAAAAACTTTCATAAGTACTTTTCCCAGAAATCCACGGATTTCTGACTGAAAACAGACCTTTAACCGAGTTTGGTTTCTTAATCCTTTATAATGTTAACGCAGGAATAAATCATTGGAAGATCAACCAGAATTTCCAAAATTCTATCTAAGTACAGCTGACACTTTTTTTTCAATGGCTGGTTATGGCCTTGCAGTAGAATGACCTATACTAAAGTAAATACATTTCTACTTGAAACATGGCAATAATACATTAGTGACTGGAGAAATATCAACGATGAAATCTGGCAGTTTTGGTACAAAATGGCATTATTTCGACAATTTAAACCTGGCTATGGTATAAGCTGTCACATGTAATGTCTATTTGAAGTGAAACTGAGTTGAGCAACAAGCACCGTATTTATATCCTGCCTTGAACTGTGTAAAATAAATAAGGAAAAAAAATGGGAAAAAACATAGGAGGATACTGTATTCTTTTGTTTTGATTTTAAGGTGGTGACTAAATTGTGTCGAGAGACTGAGAACTCGTATTAAGCGAGTTGAGAATTGTTCATACTCAGTCTCTAACACGATTTAGTC
>JAAUYL010004471.1_pt1 | contig 26396 bp, 34 predicted proteins | sample 7278011 | NCBI WGS metagenome assembly JAAUYL01 (sample SAMN14350225, study PRJNA611818) | marine sediment metagenome | isolation source: surface marine sediment (1.8m) | place: French Polynesia: Moorea | collected 2018-08
CGTGCTGCAATCTTTTCCGAGAGTTGGATATTTTTCTTGCGAGATCAACAAAAGAAATTATCAAACATTAATGCATTCTGCACACAGTCTCTGGAGGCTCCGAAGTGGTGCAGAAAAATAACTGTAGTCCCAAGAGAGGCTGATGTAGGGTAGGTAGATGCGTGCACTTTGAGCATGTGGTGTGTATTTTCACATAAAAAATATGGCTCCACCATATATGCACTAGGTTGTTCTTGTTGTTGTTGTGGCAATTTGCAGAAGCTAATCACGAGAGCGTGCGAGCGAGCGAAAGTGAGAAGGAGGAAGCTAGGCCGGGAGGGGCCTGAATGCCGAAAGCTTGCTTATTACAGAAACACAATTACCATATATGTTAAGACTCTCGACCAGTTTTTTACAGAGAAAATGTAATGTGATGTCTTATTTAAGGAGGAAAATCCGATACATTGGCTTTTTCGACATGAAACATTACCAACCTTCAATTATCTACTTTACAATTAAACTTTTTATTGTCAATTAAATATGGTCGATAGCTAGATTTTTTTATGTAGAAAAGATATATTTTCTCTGTTCTTTGGTAGCTTTTGAGTTATCTTGTTGCTTGCTAAAAGTAGGCCAATTCTGATGAAACTTTGCATGAATGGCCAAATGTGTCAGCGCGCCGCACACAAAGAATTCGCGATAAGAGCTGCCTTCCTTTCTTGGCTTTTCCCCGACAAGTTAACGTCCCTTCCTTTCAGAAATTGCCCCCAAGCAACAGAACTTCTTTGTCAAATGAATCGTCATAAACCCGCTCGCCAGCAGAGTCGCCATGCAGTCTCCGAAGTGAGAAGAACACGAACTCGTAACAAAAGCAGAGGGCACCCGTGCACTGCGATAGAGGGAAACTTGAGTCCATTCCAAACACCCGAGGCAGAATTCAGTTTTCCACGAGATCTTCTCAGGAGCCTTTAACCAGTCCTTAGAAGAGGAAGATTTATATTTGCAGTAAAATATGGCTTGATTTATGGCATGGGCATGTCTTGTGCAATTTTCATGTAAGGAAATGAGACGAACTCAACGTTTCCGAGTTTTAAAGTGCGGTTAGTAGGGAAAGCCTCTCTGTGCCGTTAAACACTTATCGTGTAACGACATCTACTTACTAACAAGAAAGAGGCACGCACGAACTGCCACTTTGTGGCGATTTCCGACCATTCTTGGCGGCTCCTCTTCCTTTCCCAAACAGTGACGTCAGCGCTACCAGATAGATGCAAAAGTAGAGAAACAAACTTCAACGGAAGAAGGAGAAGGACCGAATTTAATTTTGGAACTTTGAAAATGTCAAGTTCCGCGAAAAAGTTTCCACGCCAGTTTTACAAACAAAATGGTGTGAAGCAGCACACATCAAACGAAGTATTTGTAATATGTGTAGCAAAGAAAAGAAAGTTTGCATTTAATTGAAATAGTTCTCTGCCCTTTTTAAAAGCAATTGGAGACAGCCTTCAGTATTTTTAGTTTTTTTCTTAAACCAACCAACCAACCAAGAGAAAACTGACTGTCGTAATCTAAAGTTAGAGTCCTTTTGGGAACACCAGCGGCAGCTCGAGGCTCTAGGAGAAAGTGATAATAATACAGGCCCAAAATGTGACACATCCACCGTTGTAAAGTAGCATTAACTATCTCATATTCTATGTAGGCACTAGTATGTTTTCTAGGAGGGAGACTCTCGTAACCTAGATAAATTCGAAACAAGTTCATCATCAAGTCGACTTGACCTTGTTGAGCACAAGTTGCTCAATTCAAGTTTGACCCGCATGCTCCTCCTCGACTTCCGGGAAGAGCCAGATGAAATGGGTCAACAGCCGTTGCTCGGGGCCCCTATATTAAGTCTACTTAGTCCTCCCAAAGTGACATTATAAGTTGAGAAGAGTGGAGTAGTTGCGTTACAGTCAGGTCCAGTGCTTTGCTATTACCTTCTAACCACAAGTTTTCCTGCGTATCAAAAACGCTGCTTAGCTTTTGCGGTGGGCAATAGCTTCGAAAATGTAGCTCAAGAAGACTTGCTCACAACTAAAAAAAGTGTGGCGGCTATGGTGGTGGAGAGTCCTGGCGGAGTGAAGTGGCTAAAAAGTTTCGCTCTCTCTAGCTTCACATTCTTTTTACTTTATGGTCGTACTCGTAAGAGTAGCAGCTTCGACTCATGCCCCTATTTCGGGAGGTCGGGAGGAAAAACTTCTCCTCTCGCGCTAGCACACATTTTATTCACCACAACCAAATTGGCCATGTGCTTCCTCCGCTGCTTATTTCAATTGTACATTTGTGTCAAAAAACGCTTTTTTGTAGCAAATTCTCAAGTAAATTCCAAGCCCAGGGCCTTCGGATTTTTGCTAGGATACGGCCATCCATGTGAAAAAATATTATTAAATGCCTGTATTTTGAGGAAGGTATTTGTGGATAAAATGCCTCCATGGGGACCAAAATTCCAATGCACCAAGATGTTTCGAAAAAAGGGGCGGAATTTTGAAGCAATTACTTGCAATGTCCATTAAACAAAAAGACGCCCAGAGTGAGTAAGTAATCTGAGCAAGACGAGAAACGCACGGCTATTTTGGTGATGGGGACGAACCTAATAGCTCTTTTTCTTCCTTTTTTGTTAAACTGTTTCCCCGTAAAAAGTCACAAAGTCCCAGCGGCATCCAAAAACATGCCAGTCGCTTCCTTCTACTTTTGAAGCGAGCGGGCTCAGAGTACCTTTTATTCCAATGCTGGTGCCGTCTTGTTTGTCGAGCTTTTTTATTTACCAGCTGAAAGCAGACATAGGAAGGAAGAGGAGGAGGAGGAGAATGAGGAGGAGAATATGCTGCAGTAAAGTTAATTAAGCACATCAATGCTAAAGTCATCTAGCTTACAACTCCCACTGACGTTAGTTCACATTGTTAATTCAAGATGACTACAGGTCTGCATTGCTACCTACCTAAGGAGAGATATAACAACTAAACTGTAAACATCTGACGCAAAAGCATAAAAGGCGCGCGGCAATCTTTCTTTAGATGCGGGTAATAAAGAAAGTGAGAACAAGACTGAATCTCGACTCCAATACAAGGATACTATGCTGAAAACGTTAGTAAACTCGAAACTGACACCACGTTTTCTCTCTCATTTAATTTGCAGAAAACTCTTGAATCTGCTGGCGCCGCCTCACCTTCTGTTGTCACGATGAAGCCTCACAAGACATAAGCAGTTTGAGCATCGCGAACCAAGGAATTGGAAAGCATTGAAAGGATGGAGGTTGCACGGCCTCAATTGTTCAAGTCACAGTACCTCGACCTCGCGGAGTATGGCGAGGCCGCCGACCTCAACGGAGAGGCCGCCTTCGTCAGCCCGGTGGGTATGACGGGCCCGGCGGCCGACCTGGCGACCTCGAACCGACTCTCCTCTCGCGAGGTCAAATGCACAAATGCAAGGTGCACGGTGGGCCGATGTAGCTCCAAGAACGCGAGGAACTCGTCGACCTCCTGGTTCCGGAAGAAGATCCACCTCGTTGACGTCTCGAAATTGAGGCAGCCCAAGCTGTGCATGAAGACCAGGTAACATGATCATAATGGTGGATGTACGATGAAATGAAACGATAGCTTTCAGGCTCGTGGACGGAGAGGACTGCAAGCCTCTTCTGATCAAGTCCGGCGAGGACATCACCGTGCCTTTGGTCAGCACCGACGACCACGGGTTGAAAGAGGAGGCGGGCCCCGCGGCCGTCCCGCCGCACCACTCTGTGAAGGCAAGAGGAGGCATGTGCAAGAGGCTGCCGTCGTCGACCTCATCTTCGAAAACGGCCTCGAAACTGCCCGAGGTCGGAAAGAAAGGCCGTTGTACCCTGATCCTGGACGCGCTTGCGAGGACATTTTGTCTGCCCCTTTTAGGCTAGCGTGAAAAAAGATTTCAACTATCTATTCATCCTATATACATTAGTGTTGACCCTTCGCACTATAGCTAGAGACCCATCCCCAAGTCATGTGGTGCTTGAGAAGACTCAATGATTGCAGATGACTCCCGTATTGTGAAACAAGCCGATGAACTACTGCTGCCTCTCCGAACTGCGTATGTGCGTGGTTCTGTGGCCAACCTTCATGCTACATAGATCTCCCAAGTATGCTACCATTACTGTGCTAATTCCAAGAGAAACCTCCGATCTGCTCTCGTTTGGTCTCGTAAAAGGCTGATGCAAGGCAGACCGTCGAATACTGTAACAGAACTGGCACAATAGGCCAGATTATTGGCAATGGGCACGCTGCCAGGAAACTGTAAAATCCTCCTCCCCCCTGCACACAAAACACAGTGTGCTTCAACCTGCGATCATTCTCGGACTTTATGTTCGAGACGGCCCGCGTTTCACGGAAAAAAATACTTTAATATATCGGTAGATCATCATTGACGAACACAACACTTATCAGAACAAAACTGAAACCCTTCAAGAGCGAAAACAAAGGACAACAACCAGGCCTCACACATTCAAGATTAAAATGAAGGCCGAGCATAGGATTATGATAATTATTCAATGAAAGCCCGTCGACTTTCTTTCCACCATCAGCAATTCAACACTGAGAAGACTTCGTTATGCAAATTAAGTACATTACATTCCTATTTACAATTCACACAAACACACTCGCATTAGTTTCAAGGAAGAAAATGCCACCACCTCAACAACAATTGTGCTATGGTCACGTTTTAAAATTACAAGTGAAATTATTAATTACCGAGACTGTAATTTGTAATTAAGTATTAAAAAGAGCCCAGTACAGTAATGATTACCTACACACAACACGGTGTTGTCAACACCCTATACTTTCCTGAACACATCTTGTACATTAGATCATATTATAACCACATGTGTATCCAGTATCAAACACCACTCAGATAAACACAAAGCTATGTTTTGGAGATTAACAAGTTGAAGAAAAGAAAATAAAGTAAACTTCATATTTTGACTCTCCGGTTTGACTGCGTCGGTTACTCTTCCATTCTTTGTTCGCCACACTACCAAGGGCAAAAACATGAGAAAAGCTTCAAAATTTGCATAATAAAATCCCAGGGCCTAACGCTAATTTGAATACTGTTTAAAACTGCATTAAGTGCGTCGGTTGGTTGTAACACTTTGAAAGCACTCCTCACTTCTTTGAGGCTACTGAGCCGTGTGCAAACCAAATTTGCCTCGAGCAATTTACATATAAATGAAGATCACGGCTCTCTAAGTATATGCTTTTAAGGGTCTTTCCTCAAATATAGCTTTGAAACTTGTCAGACGTTTGACAAACATTCAACAAATCTGGCCTAGGGATCTTACAATGGATTGGTCTTCTTGAACTTTCCAATGGAAAGCTCTCAGCTGGAACTATCTGCTTACTTACAAGCTTGGCAGTTAAATAACATGTGGGATATGCAGATCCCAAGAGGCACTTGAAAACAAACGTTCAAGTAATTTTGCGGGGTTGTGTGTGCGGTGAACAAAGTTTCCTCACATGTCTTTAAAGACATTGCACAAGGGAAGTAACAAATAGGCAATCCGGAAATAGCCAACCTTCAATGAAGACCTTGAACTTCCGGTGGAAAGTGAGACCTGCAGAAAACAGATTTACAACATCTCTGCTCCTTGTCCAACTTGGTATTGAATTATGTGAAAAGTTATATCCAAACGACGGCTGCATTGCTTGTTTCGAGAATATGAAAGCTAATTTCAGATATATGAAAAGCACGCTTACATTAAACACGTCTTAAAACATTTGTTAAGGTCTGACATTTTTCACCGTCATCCTATCAAGCTCAAGTTCATAATGGTCTCCCAAAATATTCTTCTACGGTAAACAATAAGTTGAAGAGAAGTATGATAGAGGGCGCTGCTAGTGACTGGAATATTTATGCCTAGTGTACAGTAGCGCCCTCTATAATAACGACGAAGAAGAACTAACGGCCTTACAGCAGCATTGCTTTGTTGATCGAATATATGCATTAAAGCTTCACGCTTAAAGTGATTACAGTTAGATATAATTGTTGAATTTAGAGTTGCTGGCAGACCAAAAGTTAATAAAAGCTCAGTGAAAGCCTGTCTTAGGCTTACGTCTCAAGGTCCTGTCACATTCAGAATATCTATTCAAATGTGAATATACTGTATCCATTTGTATGCAATGATAATGTCAATCGCTCAAAACCAGGAATATCTAGAATTTTTCGTTGTGCGCTTTGTCAAAAATTAATGATAATGCTTTACAACCATACCTCAGTGCAATTTTTGGCGACCTTTTCGCAAAAAATGTGTTGCTCCAACATACAGGCGAACTTTTTCTACAAAATTGGTATGCTGTGACGACAGACTAAACGACTGGAGAAATACCTCTGACTAATTTGTCCATTTATAAGCGCTCAATTACTCAATAAGAAAAGGCCGCCAAATTCCCCTGTCAATAATTCTTATTACCCGTTTAGAATTGTGTAGAAACGAAGTATATGATTTACCAGTTTCCTTGGACAAGGAGAAATCAGACGAACAATGACAGCTTTAATTATTCTTTTGCTTCTGCTTTGCAAGTGTCCGAGCGTTGAGCCATTTGACTTCACTAGACTTTGCTGTTTTCATCAATGTCAGGCCACAGCCAAAGCCACCACTCAAAGCTTCAGGACTGCTCTGTCACGATTGATACAGCATCAAAGTTCATTTCAGAAACGACACCAATTCTATCCATTTACTTTAGGCCATGAGCCTTTAAGAAAATGGTGCCAGGTCGATATGGGACAAGAAGAAGGGGACCTGTCGTGTAAAAAGTTTGGATGTGGTGAAACCGCTGCATTTAGCGACTTTTTGACGTCGTTTTTCCAAGAACGAAAAATTCACTGGCTGACCTTGTTCATCCTTGAAAACGAGCTGAAAGGTTATTTGATGGAGTCATTTTTAGCTCTATGTAAAAGTTACTCATGAATTCACAGCTTATTACGAGAGGATGGTCAAATCGTTAATGCTCAGTGGAATAGGAGTCCAAGCTATCTATGGGAGCAAAGACTTTTCATTCCTTGATTTCAAACGACACAAAGAATCTGGTTTTGCTGTGCTCTCAACCAATATTACCAAAACCTTCAAATTGTTAGAAAGTGTAACCATTTCTGCATAAATGTTTTGACTAATTGTTGAGTACAAATGAAATTAATTTCTTAAGTCAGAAAAAGCTGGGTTGATGACGAACGACAATGTATGGATGATTCAGGGTGAATTTGCTTTCAACGAAATCTCTCCTTCACTTCAGTTGAAATTGGACAGCCACGTGAATTTTTATCAGGAACTCAATGGTACTAAAGTGTTTGCCATTCAAGAGGTAAGTCCTTTAAAAGTAAAGCACAAGCAAAAAAAGTTAAAGAAAGGTCCAATATTCAGGCGTACAGAACAGCCAATCACCAACCGGTAAAAGTCAATCCAGTTGGAGTGTGGAGCGAAATGTCCGGTTTGGTCATGACATTGGAATTTATCTGGTCAAGAAGGAGCAACCTTGATGGCCTTCAATTTAACTGCACTTCAGCTTGGGTTTGTTGATTTAAGCAGCATGCAAATATTACCATTCTCGAGCAGGTTATATTCTCAGGACCCGCCCTGGGTCATGCAAGACAAGACAAGTCCTGTTTTTAAGAACATTGGCGGTTACGTATATGAACTGTGGCTGGAATTGGCTTCATTGTCAAACTTCAGGTGAGTCGTGCACTCGTAAAATATGAATGACTGGCTTTCATATGTGGATCTTCTTTTATGTAGCTCAACTTTCGTGAGAAGCATTGACGGAGGCTGGGGAACGCCTCTTGAAAATGGTTCGTTCAATGGAATGATAGGAATGCTTCAGAGAGGAGAAGTGGATTGCGCCGTTTCCGGTTTCGGTCTGTTCAAGAAACGCGCTGCGGTGGCAGCTCACTTGAATCCAATCACGCATTGGCGAACACGTGTCTTCACCAACTATGCTGGATGGACCAGTGATGGATCAACGACTTTTATCGTTCCATTTACGAAATTTCTCTTCATTTGCATTGGCGCAACTTTTGTAATTTGCTCTGCTGGATTGTTTGCAACAACATATCTTGGTAGGGGAATCCACGAGGACCATGCTTTCAGTTTTGGACTGGACGCTATGATAATCCTGCATGGGATGATGCTTCAAGGCGCTCCCTATGAACCACAAAAATATTCCTCCAGGTTTTCAAAAAAGATAAGAAGTCGCGAACACATGCTAAGTAATTACATCTAATTACATGTAGGCTCATATTCTGCTGCAACTTTTATGCCGGCATGATCGTAATGTTTGCCTACTCGGCCAGTCTGACATCCATTCTAGCCGTTCAAAAAGATGTCTATCCATTCAGAACCTTTGACGAGTTTTTCCACAGCTCTCCCTATAAAATGCTTGGGCTGAAAGGTTCTGGCTGGACAGATCATTTTAGGCTGGGAGGCGGAGTCATGACAAAGATCTACGAGGAGAAGTTTATCTTTGCAACATCCGTCGTGGACGCCATTGACAGGATGTTGACGCAACCCAATCTGGCATATTCAGCGGCGGTCCTGCCTATCTATGCCGCAACCAACAGCTCCTGCCGAATCCGCCCTCTGCCGGGCATGAGCCGATCAGGACCAATGACAATCTACTTGACCAAAAATTCCTCCTATGTGCAACTCTTAAATTACCAGTAAACTTTTACACTATAAGTTTTTGGGCCTTAAGTATTTCCAATCATGTCTATTTCTTTGTAGACTAGCAAAGGTCAGAGAGAGTGGGAATCTGGTTAAGCTTCTCACCAAGTGGATGCCAGAAGAGCCAAAGAATTGCCTGTCAACTGACGCAAAAGTGCTTGGAATGGGAATACTCTACACCCTCTTTGGCTGGCTGATCTTTGCCTTGTGCTTGTCGTTTTGCCTAAGTTTGATTGAAATTTGCATTAACGCATTGCTTTCACGAAGAAAATCGAAACATTAGATTTCAACCTCAACCCTCAAAATATCTTGTTATTACACTTTACTTGGTTGGCGCATTCTCTGGACAATTCCAAGTTCGGCCAAATTAGTAGGAAGCTCACATTCCGTAGGACGCTGAAATGTACATATTTATGTAGGTACATTATAGTAGATAAGCACTTGCGTCACCATTACGCATTCATGTCAAACATGATACTGACAGTGGAAAATGCGCTTATGGTATAAAGTAGTCCTGTCCTTTCCAATTTGACGAAAGTACAAAAAACAGACAATAATATGTTTATTGGATGATTTGTCACTAAATTGTTGGTGCCATTGGGCAACACGTTCTGTCCTTTTTTGTCAACATTTTCTGTGTAAATTGGAATGTTTGGATTGGAACTAGAAGAAATGAAGTTTATAACTTTAATTTTGTTGGCACTGTCCTCACAAGCTCAAGCCTTTGACACTGATCGGCTATGCTGCTCCGAAGGGCTTACAGCTAAAGAGTTGTGGAATAATCAGAATTACTCAGAGAGGTTTGACGAAGTACTCATGGACTTGATCCAGCATGATCCGGATCACAGACAAGACTATTTACCGTTCCGCCTGGAAGGCGAGTCACTGATTCAGTGGTGCGACTGGCATTCAAACTCTACTTGTGACGCAAACGCCAGGCCTAAAAGAGCATCAGGGCTTTTCAGTCAAATGGGACGAACAAGAGTTGAGGCAGCGCCGGCCTTAGCAAATTTCTTAGCAGACTTTTTTCACGAGCATGGTGTCAACTGGATTCAGTTTTTCATCCACCAGTCTGATATAAAAGGTTTGTCTAACAAGAGGCATCAAATCAAATTCTAAGATTTTGTTGTCCATCAAGGCTTACAGGATAAGAATAAACTGACAATTCTATCGCAATGGTTGGCTGTCAAAGACATTGGTGTCCAAGTAACAGTTTTTGCCGAGGATGATCACGAATACAGGAGACCTAAGCTTGTCAGATCGACTGGGGTTGTAGTTTTGTCTGACATCTCCAAAATGACAGAGCTATTGAGCTACTACGAGGAGTATAACGCTATGAGTAGTGAAATTGTATGGCTGTTCTCCGGCAATGTCACATCTACATCAATCCCCGGATCGCTACGGTTTCAACTAAATTCCCGAATGTTCTTCTATCAGGCATCGAGTGACAACAAAATTTTCACAGTCCAAGAAGTAATGATAACGGATTCAAAAGCAAACACCACGAAAACAATCGTTTTTAGGCTTACAGAGTAGGCAACCACATGCCCGTAAAAATCAACCCCGTAGGAGTTTGGAGCAAAGGATCCGGAATGGTCATGACACAAGAGTTTTTATGGGAGAGACGTGGAGATCTCGAAGGATTGACATTGAAGTGTGCTGCAGCAGAGGTGGGAAATCAGTGATGTCAATGGCTACAAAAAAAGCTTAAAAATGTTGCCCAATCTAGGACCCGCCATGGGTGCATATCGATCCGGATCAGTCTACAGGAATCAAGGTTGTCGGTGGTTACGTCTATGAGCTTTGGAATGAGCTTAGCAATGGCCTCAACATGACGTAAGCATAATATTGATACCGTTCCTAGTTTCCATTATGTTTCTGAAATTCCCAATTGCAGGACAGAATTTGTGAGAAGCACCGATGGAATTTTCGGAGTTCCAATGTCCAATGGCTCCTTCAACGGAATGATTGGGATGCTGGAACGAAAGGAAATTGACTGCGCTATTGCTGGTTTTGGATTGACCGCTCAGAGGGCTGCCGTTGTTGATTCCATCAACCCGATATATCAGTGGAAGTAAGTCCTAGCACATTATTCAAGAAAAGCATTGTACTCAAAACCGAAAACGTATTTCAGAGCAGCAACATTCATCAAAACGAATGGAGTAAAGAGCGATGGGTCCATGACGTTTGTAATTCCTTTTACCTTCTCCCTGTACATGTTCATTGTCCTGACATTTGTCCTTTGCACCGTTGCTTTCTTCGCAACTACCAACATTGCAAAGGATGAGGATGAAGAGATTGATTTCACATTTGGATTAAGTGCCATGATTATTGCTCATGGACTTCTCCTTCAAGGAGCTCCATATGAACCCAACAAGAGCTCATCAAGGTTGGTCATAACTATAAACTCCCACCCAATTCCGTGATTGTATTTATTGTATTGAACCAGGATAATATTTGGCTCGATCTTCTATGCTGGGATGATCATCATGATAGCCTATTCGGCAAGCCTGACATCTCTTTTGGCTGTGAAAACAGAAGCCCTTCCTTTCAAAGATTTCGAGTCATTTTATGAAGACAGCCCATACAGGATGATTGGAAAGGAGAACTCTGCCTACACTGATCATTTCAGGGTATGTTTTGTTTGAGTTTCTTATTCGTCAATGTACTCCTCTTTCCTATCAGCTGGGATTTGGAGCAAAGCGAAAAATATTCGAAGAAAAATATGAGTATGCTCCAACGCTGACAAGAGCCATCGAAATACTTGACACCAAAGAGAACATGGCAATCTATTCAGACATGCAAGTCATTATCCATTATACTGAAGGCTCCTGCGACTACAAGCGAGTCCCCGGCATGTCACAAACAGGTCCATTGACGTTTTTCCTGGCCAAGAACTCTTCATACACAGCATTAATCAACTACCAGTATAATACTCTTAAAATTAATCCATCCCTTCGTTGCTCAAGCGAATCAATGAATGATTGCAGGTTGTCCAAGGTGGTTGAGAGTGGAATGCTGGACAAGATAGCGCACAAGTGGATTCCAGAAGAGAGTCAGGATTGTGCCATAAATGAGGCAGAACCTCTTGGAATCGACATGCTTTACACGCTGTTTGTCCTGGTTGCATTTGCCCTGGCTATCTGCATTATTCTACTTGTCCTTGAAGTGTTCTTGTATCAAATCTTCAAGGCAACCAAGGCAAAATGCCTTTTAAAGCAATTCCACGTGACTTAACAAAAAAAAGCCATTACAAATCGTCATCGTTGCCTGGATATTCACAGAAGACATTTCAATTTTATAATCAAATGTAGTAAAAGAGTTCTTTGGAAAAGGACTCATTTGGAAAATGTTAAAAACTGACCTTCTCCAACCTTTCAGTCTACCGTTGGCCAATTTAAGTTAGCAACAAGCATTTCAAGCGGTAGATGAAATGGTATTCCGTCTTGACATTTTCAAGTTATCAAACATACCTTCTTACATGCAAATAAATATCTAAGCAATAGCGGAATGCAATGTCAGTTGCTTCAGTAAAAAAGCTAAAAATGGTGGTCCTCTCATTTTTGCTTGCTTCACTGGCCTTTGTCAACGCATCTGACTTTGCAAAGCTCTGCTGTTCCAAATCTAGCCCTCCACCAACTGAAAACTTTAAATCTTCCTTGGTGGAAATGGTGGCCAGTCAAAAGTCGCCAGATAAACACCTCTACTATCCATACACTTTGGAAGAACCGGTCTTGAGCAAATGGTGTGAGCTTAACTTTAAATCGGTCTGCACCGAGACAAACCAAGTTCATACGATTGCGAACCCGTTGGAAGCATTCATTGCCTCCTTTTTCTTGACGCATCAGGTTCAATGGCTGAAAATATTGATCCACGACTCTGACAAGACAGGTGAGACAAACTAAAGCGGCACAATAAATCTGTAGCATCTTAATGTGCATCCGAGTTCCTAGACCTTTACGGACAATACCGAGGAATTGTGAAAAGTTTAATGAGCCAAGGTATTCGAGCTCAACTGGTTTTGTGGAGCGATGCTGAACAGCTGAGCTTGCAGAAGGGGAATTTTGCAGTCCTATTCAGGAATGTAACCGAGTCTTTGAGAGCATTCAAGCAGGTAAGGAATCGAGAAAAAACTTACTGACTATCGAATGACATCAATTTGATATCGGCTTTTTTTAGTACGAGGAGGCTGGGTTAGTCACAATGATAAACATCTGGCTCATTCGTGGTTCTATCACATCGGCAATGGTGCCTGAAAACCTTCGGCTGAGGCTTGACAGCCAAGTGTATTTCTACCAAGAGTATGACGACAGTCATGTCATCAGCATCAAGGAGGTGTAACTTATGAGCACTCAAAAATTGCTATGCCATTCACAGAAAACTTGTGAATCAGATTTACAGGGTGGCAAACCACTTGCCCCTAAAAGTCAATGCAGTTGGAGTGTGGAGCAAACGGTCAGGATTGCTAATGACTCAAGATTACATCTGGGCCAGACGCCAAAGTCTGGATGGACTGTCATTCACATGCGCAGCCAATTACGTAAATTGCCAATAATTTTGATATATCGAGTAAACGTAAAATTATCACGGCCAATTTTATTAGGATCCTCCCTATGTCATTCATGACAAATCTAGCGCTACTTTTAAGATGACAGGTGGCTATTCTTATGAACTGTGGCTGGAGATTGCTGGACTTTCAAATATCACGTATGAGCAGTTCCATATCAGCGACTAAGATTGATCAGTACTTCCCAATTCTGTTTGTATCAGGACAACTTTTGTGGAAAGCATTGACGGTGTCTGGGGTGTCCCTCTCCCAAATGGATCTTTCAATGGAATGATTGGGATGCTGGAGCGGCGGGAAATTGATTGTGCAATTGCCGGCCTCGGGCTCTTCGAGAAACGTGTTGCTGTGGCCGACCCTTTGCACCCGAATATTTTCTGGAGGACGGCAGTCTTTACAAATTACGCCAGCTGGACCGTCGATGGAGCCTTGACCTATGTGATTCCTTTCACTGGTGTTCTGTACATTTTAATAGTTGCCACCATCTTCGTCACAACTGCTGGACTTTTTATCACCACTTATTTCGGTCGTGACATCAGAGAGGACTACCACTTCACTTTTGGTCTCGACGCCATGATCACTCTGCATGGACTTTTGAATCAAGGAGCCCCTTACGAGCCTCAAAAAATATCTTCCAGGTCTTATAGTCTTTCATGTACAGGGTCCAGGGTGGATGCTGATTTTTCTTTTCCAGGATAATCTTTTGCTGGAACTTTTACGCTGGCTTGATCATTGTGGCTGCCTTCTCTGCTAGCTTGACTTCAATACTTGCTGTGCAGAAAAATGTGTATCCGTTTCTATCCTTTGATGAGTTCTATAAGGACAGTCCCTTCAAAATGATTGGAATTAAAGGTTCTGGATATACCAACCATTTTAGGGTATAAAGATCATAAAGTCATTTTACTTGGAAAGCCAAATCAGATGACTGTAAATGCCAATTAGCTTGGAGAAGGCACGATGAGAAAGATTTACGAGGACAAGTTCGTCATCGCCGAAAATGTGAAAGATGGTCTTCAAAAAGTCGCGGAAGATCCCAGTCTTGCTTATTACTCGGGAATGCTGGCAATCTATGCCCACACCAAAAGCTCCTGTCAAATAAGACCAGTTCCTGGCTTAGGCAGATTTGGTCCTATGACGCTCTATGTGTCAAAAAACTCTTCATATGTTCCTTTGCTGAATTACAAGTGAGATTTTTTGTATCTTTTTAACTACACACTCACTTGAAACCATTGGCGTTCAGTTTGGCTGATCTTGCTTTCACTTTTTCAGCCAGGCCAAAGTCATGGAAAGTGGAAATCTTCACAAGCTTATGCTGAAATGGATGCCGAAGGAGCCGAAAAATTGCTTGTCCACGGATGCCAAAGTGCTTGGGATGGACAGGCTCTTCAGTTTGTTCGGATGGATGGCATTTGCCTCGGCGGTCGCTCTAATCCTGGGACTGTGTGAAATGGTTGTCGGCCCAACCTTGGGTCGGAATGCACTGAGCGGTCTGAGCCATCGACAAACACCGATTGCCGATGAAGTTGATGAAGATTGAAGAGTCACTGGACTTAAAAACACTTTAACGAAAATGAAAATGAAAAGGATTCGCTTTATACTAAGAAAATACACCAATTGAATTTTGTTTTTATTTTGAATCGAATCAAAAGATTGGTTGACCAAGACTGAGTCAAACATGGTGACTTACTAGACCGCTTTCTATTGTGATCTGTAAGCAGTAACAACATAGCGCACATTTTACCTGACGATCGACCAGACCACATTTTTGTCAGTTGCTCAGCTTGGCAGGAAGCGTGGTAAGCGTAAGCTTAAGCTGAGAAGAGATCGCTGCGGGTTGTACGCAGAAACAAGACTGAGACCCGCGACAAAATTTTCATAAACACTGACAGAAGAAGAACAACAACAACAATAACAGAGTCAGATGTAGACCCGCGCACTACGTGCTCGCGGGTAAAAAGATTTTCGAGTTGAGTTATTTTAAAATTTCCGATAGTAAGAAATGACTAAAATAATAGCCGGACATCTGTGCATTACAGAACAAAAGAAAGGTAAGCAATAAAAACAATTCTTTCTCGGAACAATCGATATTTTATTTTATGACGCAAAGCAAAGGTTACGACAAAAAGAAAATGTCAAAGTCTTGGCCTTTGCCGAAATCTTACATTTAAATTGCTTAACATTGATTTTCTCGCCCATTAGTTGAAAGGTCTGCAATTGGTCAGAAGATAGTTTCAAGATGCTCTTCTCCGCGTTAACATTGATAGTCTTGATTTCTTCGACTGACTGCCAATCTATTCAAGCGGAAAGATTGTGCTGTGCTGATGATTTATGGAGTCGAGAAAATGAGTCTGTCGTCGGTTTTGACGTAGCCTTGATGAATTTAGTTCATCATGATCCGGATCATAGTCAGAATTATTTACCGCTTCGACTGGAAGGCGATTCCTTGATCCAATGGTGTGAATGGCATTTCCATGATCAGTGCGAGGTTAAATCTGGATCAAGATTAAAGAGATATGCACGATTCAATGAACACGCCCTGACAGAAAGCAAGCCAATTTTGACGGTAACTGCTTTTCTTGTGGATATTTTTCACGAGCACGATGCGAATCGGATTCAGATCTTTATTCACCCGTCAGATTATTTGACAGGTACATAGAAATTATTGTAACCATTTTCTTTCTTTTCTGAAATTTGTATTTAATATTTCTTGAAGTTGGACGAGGCGACCTTGCTCGGATGATCCAGCTGTTTTCGTTAAAGGGTATTGGTGCACAATTGACGATCATTTCTGAAGAAAGAGATATGCTAAAGCTGAAGTCACCAAAACCATCTGGGTTTGCTGTCTTATCTGATATTTCCAAGTTGGGCTCATCGTTTTCGAGACTAATTGCTAAAAGCAATGCTTCAGGGAAGAAAGATTTCTGGATAATGAATGGCAATGTGACTGCAGAAGCGATTCCTAGCTGGCTTCCTCTCCAACTTGATTCTCAAGTATATTTTTATCACAAAGGAGCTGGTGACGACGATGTCTTCAATCTGAAAGAGGCAAGAGAAAAGCTTGATTGATTATGTTTGAACGAGCTTCATACTTTCAATGTCTTTAACTCTTGAAGGCTTATAAAGTTCATCCACGAATGCCAGTTAAGACAGAATTGGTTGGTGTATGGAGCAAAGGATCTGGTTTGGTTATGACGCAAAAGTTTATCTGGGAAAGACGGGGAAATTTGGATGGCCTTGAGTTAACTTGTGCCACTGAAAAGGAACAGACAATAAGATTTGCAATGGATTATATGTGTCATAAAACTGTTCTTTCTTTGTACAAACAGGACCCTCCATGGGTGTATCTGGAGGAAGGAGATCAATCAGAGGTCAATGCAGTTGGAGGATATACCCATAGAGTATGGGAAGAACTGACAGCTGAGCTAAACGTGACGTGAGATCTTGAAGACTAAGATGATGAAGTAATTCCTGAGTGTTACAATTAAACTAATTTTAAGGACCAAGTTTGTATTGAGTGTTGATGGACTTTTTGGAGTTCCTAAATCAAATGGCTCTTTCAACGGAATGATTGGAATGCTGGAACGTAAAGAGGTTGACTGTGCAGTTGCTGGCTTTGAGTTATCCTCTGAGAGAGCAATGGTTGTTGACCATGTCAATCCAATCTATAAATGGACGTGAGTTCCCAAAATTCTATTTCAGTTGAGATCCTGCCATTTAAATTACAGTATTTCTTAGAACTGGGACATTCATCAGAATAGATGGCGTACAAAGTGATGGATCCATGACTTATGTTGTTCCGTTTACACTTTCTCTATACGTATTCACTCTGATGACATTTATTCTTTGCACCATTGCTTTTTATGTGACTTCAAATGTTGCAAAGGATAAGAATGAATACTTTGATTTCCCTCTTGGGCTATGCACAATGACAGTGGCTCATGGTTTACTCCTTCAAAGTACGTCGTTTGAACCAAGCAAGATCTCCTCAAGGTTTTCCAATGTCTTTAATGTAAAGCTAAGCATTCAAGCAAGTTTTTCTATAGGATTGTATTTGGCTCAACATTCTATGCTGGAGTGATCATCATGATTGCTTACTCAGCCAGTTTAACATCACGGCTTGCAGTTAAGACTGAAGCCTGGCCATTCACAGACTATGAGTCATTCTATAAAGATAGTCCATACAAAATGATTGTGAAGGAGAGCTCTGTTTCTGCAGATCATTTCCGGGTAATGGGAACAAAAACATTGATCTCACTGTTAACCAATATTCATACTTATTTTTCTTTGCAAGCTTGGACATGGAATCATGAAGAAAATCTACAAGAAAAAATCTTTGACGGTTCCATCTCTATCTGAAGGAATTCAAATGTTAGACACAGAGGAAAATGTGGCAATTTATTCGGATATCTATCAAATTTTGCACTACACAGGGAGATCTTGTAATTATATCAGAATTCCAGGAATGTCACAATCTGGCTCTATGACATTGTACCTGACAAAGAACTCGGCCTTTACAGAATTGCTAAATTACAAGTACGTAGAAATGTGATACTTGAATGCAGCTCCTTCTTAAGACACTTCCCTTTAAGAATGAAGAAAGCAATTGAGATTGGAGTGATGGACAAGTTGGACAAAATATGGATCCCAAAAGAGGCCCAAGATTGCGGCATTAATGAAATTGAACCTTTGGGAATGGACATGCTTTACACAATATTTCTCATGATGGTTATCGCTCTGGCAGTTTGTCTTGTCCTTCTGGGCTGCGAAATATTTTTTCAAAGAATGACAAGTGGTACCAAATAAAAGGACCGCTAAATTGTCTGTCTACAACATATTTTTTTCGCTTTTCCTCTGCAACGGCTATCGTAACACCAGCATAATTACACGGTTGAAAAACGACATTCTACGAAAAATGTAGTTTTCGAAAACAGCCATTATCGTTTATAAATAATACTAACACACCGTACAAATCAACTTATCAACCTAGAAAACGCAGTATAGAAAATGTGCAGAAATGATTTGGATACTTTTTCTGCTACAGTTCCTTTCTTTTGTTTTCGGCTTGGACATTGAAAATTGGTGCTGCTCAGCAGAATCTGCAAGAGACAACGTTGACGATGGTTTTCGAGCTAAAGTGCACGACCTCATGATCGCAGATCCAGATCCTGATCACCGACGCTATTTCATGAAAATGATTTTACAAGGAAAGTCCTTGACAAGGTGGTGCGATTGGAATGTTGACAATACTTGTCCATCGAGGAAAAAGCGGTCGTTGGGAGGGTTTAAATTGGTCATCCAAAACGAGCTCAAGTTCATTTCAGACTTTTTTGTTCATTTCGATAAGCATTTGCTTCAAATTCTTGTCCATGAATCTGACGTCATTAGATGTGAGTGAGTGGCACAAATACAGGCTCTTGATAACCCTTCATTGAAAGTCGCTTGATTCCTACAGACAGCCGTTTTGAATGGATTCACATTTACAAGTGGTTTTGGACCAAAGACATTACATTGTCCGTCCGAATTATATCTGACAGCAAACCAAACGAAGAGATTGACAGAAAAGGAGGTTGGGTGTCATTGTCAGACCTTTCCAAGGTGGCTTCAGCCCTATCTCAGGTTGATAATTGCGAAAGTGAATTGTAAACTTTTTTAACCAATTCTGTTCTTCTCGCGAAAAAAGTTTGAAAGAATGTCTGCCATGACCAGCAAAGACTTGTGGTTGATCAGTGGCAATCTTACCAACGTGCCGAACAAGTTACGACTCCAGTTCAACAGCAATGTTTATCAGTACCATGCATCCACTGAGAGCAAGAATGAAATGTTTGCACTTCAAGAGGTGTATAGGGTAGCCGAGAGCTCTCCATTGAAGGTCAATCCAGTTGGAGTGTGGACTGACAGGTCAGGCTTGGTAATGACTCAGGAGTTCATTTGGGACAGAAGGAAAAACCTGGACGGCCTCTCTTTGCACTGTGCTTTTTTGGACGTAAGCAAAGACTTTGCCGACTTTAATACATTTCATACGACTTATTTTTACCTAGGATAATCCATGGGTTGTCGTAGATCAGGAAACCTCGGAACCTGTTGGCGGCTATTCTTACGCATTGTGGATGGAATTTGTGAAAGCGCTCAATCTTAGGTGACAGTGACATTGACCGACATTGCGCTTTGATGGAAACTTCTAATCTCCTGTAGTTTTACCTTGACACCCAGCATTGATGGCGGCTGGGGAACGGAGGCCCCTGATGGAACTTTCAATGGCCTGATTGGTATGATCCAAAGAGAAGAGGTCTCTTGCGCACTTGCTGGCTTTGGGCTTTACACGTTCAGAACAAGAGTGGCTGACTACTTGAACCCGATCACGTATTGGAAGTAAGATGCTGTTAAGAATCATGAACTTTTACTCTTCAGTATATTCTTACGTTTTCAGGGGGGATACCTTCATTAAAGCCGGAGGTCAGGGCGATGGCTCGAAAACCTACCTCCAACCATTTACCACATTGCTCTATTTTTCTGTCATCATCATGTGCCTTGCATGCTCTCTTGGATTTTACACGACAGTTCTCCTTGGACCAAAAGCATGGGAGGATTATGATTTTGATCTCGGCCTTAGCATTATGGTCAACTTGCATGGCCTGCTGCTTCAAGGAGCACCCTACGAGCCTAAAAAGTTTTCTTCCAGGTAAGTCATTTTTTAAAAGTTTTTTTATAGCCGTAACAAATCATTTCTTGGATAGAATCATCTTTGGTTCAGTGTTTTACGCCGGTGTCATCATTCTGGCTGCCTACTCGGCCAGTTTGACATCCATCTTGGCTGTACACAAGGAAGTTCTGCCATTCACAGATTTTCAGAGTCTTTTCTACGGCAGCTCCTATGACATGATTTTCATCCAGGCCAATGGATACTCCAATCAAATCAAGGTGATCAACATTTCACAGTATTTGTCATGCCCACGCTCTGTTTCATTATTCTAACAGACCGGTTCAGAGGTACAGAAACTGATTTACGACAAGAGGCATCACCCTGTGCCATCGTTTAAAGATGCCCTTGTGACATTGGCGAAAGTTCCTGAACTAGCATTTTATGGAGATCCTGTAGCCATCATAAGCAATTCCGATGACGGTGGCTGCTCTTTCAAAAAGATCCCAGGAATGGGTCGGAGCGGTCCCAGCACTCTGTATTTCGCCAAGAACTTTTCATACATCAAGCTCTTCAACCATCAGTGAGTACCAATGCAAGATCAGTCAAACATTGCTGGATGACAATGCTTTTCAGATTGTCAAACTTCCAAGAGAGTGGAGAGTTGGATAAGTTGACTCTGAAATGGATACCGCAGGAAAACAAGCTTTGCCACTCCAATGACGCTAAAGTCTTGGGCATGGACAAGCTCTACACTTTGTTTATCTTCTTGGCAATTTCCCTACTCGGCAGTCTACTTTTGCTTCTGCTCGAATTGGCTCTTTCATGTTGTACAAATCCCCTCCTGGCTATTCAAGGACGGGATACATTCTATCAAAGATAAAGCCAGCCCTGACACTTGAATCAACCACGACTCTTGATTCGCAACCCCGAAAGTCTAGAAATGATGAAGTGACATTGGCACGAACAAGCCTACCAACAGAGCAAAAAAGCAGATGGCCTTTCACATACTTCAATAAAGCGAAATAAGTGCTTATTACACGAACTCGGAGCAGGTGCAGAACCTTTTCATTCCAAGTATTTGCTTTAACCAATCGATTTTCAAGCCTATTATGGTCTTTAATAATTTATGGACCTCTAGGGCCAGCGCTATTAGATTTGAAATATAAGCATACACCCACCCCCATGATCGTTATGCGAGTTTCTTCGCGTGATTTCATTTGCCATCGCTTGTTCAAATATGGAGTATGTAGACAGAGCAATTTAATCCACTTTTGCAGTTAAGGTGAAGAGCGCAATAACATAGAAACATAAAAAGGACCATTACAAATAGGTGCTCGCTACGGCCTTGGTAAATATAAAGAAGCTAGCAAAGCCCATTATCATGTATGCTCACATAAAGAAATCTTCTTACTTTTTGGTCCAAATAATTGTAAGATCACGAAAATCAACGGCACCATAAGCGAGGCAAAATATTCGAAGCTGACTGCTTTGTGTTTTGAAAAAGGAGAAATCCTTTCACAACATGACAACGTCATAAGAACGAACTGCTTACACTTCTACGTGTACCTACATTTAAAAGCTCTGGCACTAGACCTAGGCCTTCCTTTCAGTATGTCTATTGACTCGAAACGATATACTGCATATGTGATAGCTGATAGTTAGCACCAACACCGATTAAATAATATTGGGAATCTTAAGACGCGTTCTTTCTTCGCACTCGGTGCTCAACGTAAGTAACATTAAAACGGCAATTGCTCTAATTGCAACGTGTTAAAAGATTGGCCCAAGACAGAACTCACCCTTGATTGCACTGAGTCTTTGCTTCCTTTAATGTCTTCTAGCAATATAGATAATATTGGGAGCTATCTCGGTCTTATTAGTTTTAGAACGGCGGCGCGGCGGAAGGAAGCTCCACGGCCTTTGTTTCATGGCCTTCATCCGGTGGCGCGGCCTTTGAAAGCCTTTATCATCAACGTCGCCGTTGAAGACCCAATATTAAGGAGAAGAACAAGAGAAGGAGATTACGTTCAACCTCGCAGGGTCCCATGATCTCATTTAATGGTAAGCATTAGCCTAAGCACACAGACAAGCAAAAAGGCCAAAATCTGGCCTTTTTGTAAAACAACGCGTCGCCTTTAATAATACAAAACAACCTTGAGAATTTAATGCCACGCGAAATCTGAAATGGCATGCGCAAAAGGGCGAAAAGCTACAAATCACTCTCTTCTCTGGTTTTGTTTTGCCCTTTGCAAGGCGCGTAGATAGATGAAAACAACAGTGCTTTCTATTCTTCCATATCAAGTTTCCCAAGGGACCCTCGCCGTCGAAGCAAGCAAATCTCACTTAATACCTTTGTTAAATGTAGCCACCAATCCTTTTCTTTTCCCAGAGAGTAATTAATGGTGATTGAACAGTAACTCAATAAGACGGCGCGGCGGCGTCATTTTTGAGAGGCTTTTTCCAATGTCTCTCACGTCAAAGCTAGAAAAAAAAACTTCGGGAAAAGTTTTTTTTCTGGGAAGTTTTTTCTTGCCTTCATAAAGGTTGTGTATTGGCCTTTACAATTTTGAAGGTACTTGCATCGGAAAAAACCTGTCAGAAATCCTCTATAAAATGTGCGATTTGATATGCGGGCTGGTAGAGAGAAGTCAATTTGCGATAAAATAGAGTCGAGGGGGAGGGAGTTTTATGGAGGAAAAACGAGCGAAGAGCACAGTGCTCGCGATATATTTTATGGGCTTTGAGATCAGACATTTTTCAGCGGGAGGCAGACAGGCAGCGAGGCAGAGCTTCCTTGAGCGACCTCGTCAAGAAGAGGCCGCCTATCTATCCAGACCATGCAAACCTGGTCATCAGTCGCATGATGGTTTTTGCAAAAAGTGTTCCAGTCAAAAAAAAAATATGTACATTTTTGTCAAAGCAGTGCGGTTAATGATTTGCCTAAGAGAAAGTCCCCACCGTTGGCTTTTTTTATTTTATACCAATAGAAGCAATTGTCTTGTATATATAAGGTCTACCTACCTTTACCTAAATACGTACCAACATATGTTTATAGTTTGAGTACGTGTATACGGATATCGTGACTGGCTTGTGCGTGCGGGCAAAAGGCTGCATAGTCTCGCGTCGGCCTTTATTTAGTGTATAATGCATGGGCTTTTACTAAGTATTATAAAGGGAAACCAACCAAAAAAAACAAGACCGAAACCCACCCGGTCGTGGTCGTGGAGGCCTGTGGAAAAAAGTTGTTCTACTAGCAAAACAATATTGGTGCTCGCGGGTGACGAGGGGGCTGTTGCAGGCGACGCAAGTTTGACTCGCGTCCGTCGGTCCGTCCACCGCCGAGTATTTTTTCGTAAATGTAAAAGCACTCCTGACTGCCTACTATCACGTGTGTGTGTTAAATGCAATGCCTTCGCTCGTTCGTAGAGTGGAAAAGTGCGCTGGAGGATCGGAGGGCGCGCTACTCCAAACGAGAAGCCTCCATAAGTTCTGTTGTCGGAAGGCGTCTAACGCAATCACAGTCCTTGAGTGGCAAACGAATTGTTGTGAGGTATTAAAAGCTCCCCAAAAAGTACTAAGTGCATATACTAATGCACATGTACTAATTTTGGTTGGACTATAAAAATATGGCCTGAAAGCTATACCTACCTCTTTGATTAGATTTGTATAGCTAGTGCTTCCTCCATGGAGCGTAGTGGTATTGTTATGTGAGGAATAAAAGGTAAGGGGCTACATATTATACACAGTATTTCTCACATGTTTTGAAAGCTTTGTTTTGAACGAACTAGGTCAATTGGTGCAGTTTTCTTTCAAAGGACGAGTTTAAAAGGTGTGCTTGATCCCACTTGACGTAGTTGGCAAAGTAAAGTGTCTCAACTCTCAATGCATTTTTGGCGTAATCAGAGTCCATACATTAACGCAGTCCTTTTGCTGTGAGCAATTTTTCAAGAAAGAAGGTAAAAGATATATTGCAATGAAGGTAAACAAATCCGGCTTTTTATCTAATATCCGATCAAAATAAACCTCAGGCTAGCAACATTTTGATTAGGATAGTAGGTAGAGCACTATACGTATAGTGTAGTTTTATTGCAAAAGTTTCGCGACCATAATCTGTATATAATCTATGCCTATGGACTGGCAAACTATGAAAAGTAGGTCAAAACAAGTTTTTTGGCTCATCCTCTCCTCTCCATAGTGATTGAGAGTCATTGTGGTGTTGATGTGACTTCGTGCAGAAGGAAACCCACCATTTATTTTGCCTTTTCGAGGAAAAATCGTGCCAACATGAAATCGATGATTGATTAACCAGAATAACTCTTTCCGTTTTCTTTCTTGGAAGCTTCGGGTCAGCTCGACGAGGCCGAGACCTTATCGGAGAACAGTGAGCAGAAACTGAAACGAAACACGGCATACAACTTCGACGATTTTGCTGACGAGGTGGATTTCGTGGAAAAACTGAAATTGAAAGATCGACGAGGCCGAGGCGACAACGGACTGCTAAACGGGTAAGAAGGAGCTGAACGATTCGAATTCTAAATAGTCGACAACGATTTTTGCTCGTAGGATCATGAAAAATTCAAGTGAAGAGGACAAGTCGGGACGTCCTGGACAGGCTGGTCGGCAACAACGGCAGCCTCCGGCAGAGGCTCAAGGCCAAGAACAAAGGCCGCCCGACGAGGAGGCTCGCGCTCCTGGAGGCCGTGAGGACGAGGACGTTGCTGACCACGCCGCCGCCCTTGGGGTAGCAAGTCGACAACCCCTGAACGGACATCATCAAAACGGTTACACTGCGACCTCGAAGCCATGTTGTCGGGAGAACGAGATGAAGAACGCGCAGTTGACCGAGGAAAATGTCCTGCTACAAACAAAACTCAAATCTGCCAACAAAGATCTCGCTTTAAAAGTAAATCGACTAAATACATTTTTAATCTTAAACTTTGAAATATGGATCATCTACATAGGAAGAAGAGCTTTCAGTAAAAATATCGCAGCTGGACAAATCTTACAATTCATCCCTCAATGAAATGAAGGGCCTGTTGACGTCACAAAAACGACTGGGTGATCGTTGGAAAGGGGAAATGGAGATCTTGACCCAGCGATTCGACAACAAATTCAAGGACTTGAGCGGGGAGAACAAGCGACTCCGGGCCGAGATCGAGGCCCTCAAGGCAGAGCTGGAAGAGAAAAAGGTAATAAAATTGTCCATTTTGTTTTAAATATAATATTCATGCGAGCTTTTTTGTCAGCTGGAATGTTACGAGGCCAAAGAGATGAACGGGATCTATTCGGCCAAGCTGACCAAACTCAACCGTAAATTCAAGAAGCTAAAGGACGAGGACGAGGAGTCCTATATGGAGATGACATTTTAACCATCTCCGGACAAAGACATCTAGCAATAAAAAGAACATATCGCCAAGAAAACTGTATTTATTAAGGTCCCTCGATATTAAGGGATTAATACCAGAGTACAAAACTTTTTATGTTCCACGTTTTCATTTTAACACTTACAGATTCAGCCCTCACGTGTTCAGCGTTAATGCGCTTTAAGTATAGATCCTATTCTTTTCTGTGGATTGATGAAAAATAAACAAAGTACAGAAATGAAAAAAAGCAGTAATTTTATTTTGGGGCTAGGGTGGCTGATTTCTTCTTAGGTAAGTGCTTTGGTGACGACGCCACTGACGAGGACGTCGATGTCATTGACATCCGGGTTGACCTTACAACGAGGCCGCCCTGGTCTTCAGCACCTCTGGCAGTCTTTTTCTTGTCCGAAGAAGGCTCGGCTGCCCTGGCAGTCTTCGGCCTCTTCAACATTTTGGCGGTTGCCTTCTTGCCCATTACCTCCGACTTCGCCTCTTTGTCTTCCTCTGGCAGAGGGGGTTCTGGTTGGCTTTCCGGAGCATTTTCCTGCGAACCATCCTTCTCAACCTCTTCATAGCTTTTAACCTCTTTGGACTCCCCGGATCCGGATGTCGTGGGGTGAGACGTCGTGCTCAGACCAGGAGCTCCTCTTGTACTACAAAATAAACAATATTTATGTTTGCAATGCCCAGGTTTGAATTTGATAATGAAATCAAACCTTATTGATAGCTTTTTAGGACGATTTATGTGAACTGGAGCACTGTTTGAGATCCGGCGGGAGAACGGCCGTGGAGGAGGCAAAATGGGAGCACCTTTTGTCATGAATCGAGCCAGCCGGTTCCGCATATCTTGAATTTGAGCCTCTTGATTTCTGTACATTTGCTTCAAGTCTACCAACTCGTGTTCATCCTTTGCGTCTTGTAAAATCTTGTCATCAGCCTATGATTCGGATATAGGAAATACGACAAATAATAACAACTTGTTTAGCGATTGTTGCCTTACCTTTTTCAGCATTTCCTCGTCTCTCTCCTTGCTTTTGGCTAAAATGTTTAATTCCGACAAATTTTCCGTACGCTGAATGATCAGTTCAGTGTTGCTCTTGGTCTTGTCCCTCAACTTGGTCCTGTCCTCCTTGATTGTAC